>ERZ1673703.10-NODE-10-length-264533-cov-20.121428_pt1 | contig 264533 bp, 247 predicted proteins | sample MGYA00580233_ERZ1673703 | MGnify/ENA primary metagenome ERZ1673703 (study PRJEB41218, sample SAMN15661748) | gut metagenome | host: Homo sapiens | place: Canada: London | collected 2015-08-20/2019-03-30 | study: EMG produced TPA metagenomics assembly of... | reverse complement strand
AGGGCTACAAGGATTCGAACCTTGAAATGACGGAGTCAGAGTCCGTTGCCTTACCATTTGGCGATAGCCCTATATGAAGCGCAGGGGGTGGGATTCGAACCCACGCGCCCTTGCGGACAAACGGTTTTCAAGACCGCCTCGTTATGACCACTTCGATACCCCTGCACGAGAGCGGGTGATGGGAATCGAACCCACGTATCCAGCTTGGAAGGCTGGTGTTCTACCATTGAACTACACCCGCATATTTAATTGTTCACAAGTCGGGGTGACAGGATTCGAACCTGCGACCTCCTGGTCCCAAACCAGGCGCTCTAGCCAAGCTGAGCCACACCCCGATATGCTGTTTTGCCGTTTCGTTTTTGTTGCCTCACCGAAGCGACTCCGATATAATATCACCCTATTTCATACTTGTCAACACTTTTTTACATTTTTTTGAAATTAATTTTTCAAATACGATACATCCCGCGTTTTTACAATGTTTTCGGTGACTTGAAATAACAGTTTTACTGACTTTATAAATAAAGAATGCTCACATCATGATAATTTCGAGCATTCTTTTTGGTGGTCTGGATGTGAATATACCCTATTATTTTTCTTCTAAATTATCAGCATTTATGTACGTTTTAATGATTTTGGAGAAATTTCTCATTATGTTTCATTTCTTATTACAATAAAAAGTTTGTCCCTTTTCGGAAAATTATTCTCATTACTTAAAGTTCTAAATAAAATACATATTTACTCATGGGTTTATTGAATCTGATCTTACCTAACAGTTCTTCAAACTGAAAGTTGTCGCTTTACTTTACTTCTGTTGCATCTTAATCAAAATGCATTCGGTTACAAGTGCCATCGTTATTAAGGCTCCCACAAAGGTGAAATAACTCAATCCATACACCAACGGCAAAAGAGAAATAACTGCTGTAATAATTGAAAGAACAAACATAGAATTGAAAACTCCATTTTTCTTTAATGAAATCAACGACAGTAACAAGATAACAACAGTAAGTACAGCTGTAATAAGTGGGGCAAAATTTGCATAGCCAAACGGTATTGTACTAAAGTATGAGAATGTTTCTTTTACTCTTTCTGTCGGAGATGGAGCAAAAATACAAACTGCCCCGAGCGGCAATATTTCTAACGCTATTGTTATAGCTGGCAAAACCACTAAACTGATTTTCTTCATGTTCTGTACCTCTTTCGTAACTTCCTAGTTTACGCTTTCTTAATCGGATGTCTAATTACAGTTTTCCATTTCTCTGGGGCAGCCTTTCTTGCATCAGACATATAAATCTCATGATGCAATCTATCTTTGTTAATATCATTAACATACCCATTTTGTTCTAAATAAGCATCCATAAGAGCAACAGTTGCTGGCTCATTATCAAAAGAACCTATATGCATAATTTGAACACATAATCCTTCATCAATCGTAAGATACTCTGCTGACGAACAATCGAGTTTCTTCTTTTTCGTTGCTGTTTCTACCGCCCAGTTAAAATCAGCTTTAGAAATGAAATCAGGCAAACGAATAACAGAAATCCAGTTGAAAGCAGATTTATTTGTATAATCTACACCCACGACATCATCCTGCCACCAAAAACCTTCCAATGGCGGAACAACATATTCAAAAAAGCCTTCAATTTTATAATCGGTCTTGTAACTCATTTTTAATGTGTATGCAACAGCATATAGAATACTGATTGCGTGTTGATATGCCCCACCTTCTTCATTTGGATTGCCTTTTCCTCTAACTGCAATATAATTTGCCTTAGGTACATTTACAATCTCTGGTTTATTCTTAGGCATATAAAATTCTTTAAATTCTTTCTTAAAATCAAAAGCCATAGTAACCTCCAAAATTCCAATTTGTCACCTTCTACATATTGTATTTCCCAAGACAATAATTATCACTACATCAGCTAAAATAATACCCAATGCAATATACACAAAGAATGCCGGTAAAATATTTTCAAACACTCCCATAATTAATAGAAGAATTGCTATAACAGACATTCCAATTCCCATTGTTCTGCATAGTTTTTTTTCATTATATTTTGCCTTTTCTTCTTTTGAAGCTGTATTATATCCGGAAATTAACCAACTTCCATGTCCAGAAATCAAAACTATGGAAAGTACAGCAAGTATTATAAAGCCAACATATACTCCCCAGTCTGGTCCAGTTGATAAGTCTGCCAGTTTCATTTGTATAACACCTCCCACGAAATACCAATTTTCTTAATTCTACAAACTAAAATTTCTCACTTCTTCATTTTAGGAGCAATAAGCAACACTACTGCCACAAGAAAATATACACCATACAGTAACCACGTAATTGTATTGTTCCAAGGGAAACTCTTTTCTGGATGGTTTAATGCAAACATTATAAATACAATAGCTACAATCAGCATTATCACACCGATAATCCTTGATATACTTTTTTTCATGTAAAGCACCTCCTCGTTAAACTGGAAGCTGTTATTGACCTAAGCTCCATTTAACATAAGCCCATTGACGCTTCGTATTGTCTATTTCTTGTTCGCTTACAGGTGTTCCGCACTCCTGATAAACGTAGAAATCATCTATAGATTCCGTTCCCATAGGAAGATAGTACTTTGCTCCATTAATATAAGCAAATTCTTTTTCTTGGTCGGTTAATTCGCCTGCGTAAGAATATCCGTCCGGAAGCTCGCTTACAATTACCGCTTCGTTGGCGAAATAATCCTGTCCGTTTAATACAATTTTGGGTGCACCAGAGTATGGCTTATCATTGCTTGTATTACCCCTTGCGTTTGACCCACATCCCACCATCGAAATAACACATAGAATACTTATCAAAAAAGCAAGCATCTTTTTCACGCTTAACACCTCCGTTTACTTTCGATTTATCTATTTGCATAATCAATCAAAATCTTCTTACAACTACTACAACGATAAGCTTCACAATGAGGGATTCCTCCTGAACCTTTACTCAATTCCAGATCGTCCGATTTTTTAATACGAAAAACTTTTGTCAGATTATCAACTACAAAAGTAATGTCTCGTGAACTCATTAGGTATCCTCTTATCATTTCATCACCACAATATGGACATTTCATGCAGATTCACCTCCTACAAATTCCGATTTTCCAGTTTCAAAAACTTGAAGTTTGCAACCTCTTCCATAACTATAACTACATTATTTCGACTTTAGTTCATAGTAAATATAAAAGCCATCCTCTCTTCTTTCGCTTTTAAATTTTGAGCTTAAATCTGACTCTGGAACAAATGCATATCCAGCATTCGCACTTTGCGGGCATTCAGGGCAATAGTACGATACAAAAAAGCCATCATTATACCACTCTATTTGTGGTGTATAAATCTCTTTATAACCATAAAACACTCTGCTATACACATTGTCATACTCTAAAGCATAATGCATATATCCACTTGAATTTCCAAATATATCTTGGTCGCCACCATCCTGATATATAACATATTGACCATCGGGGCTTTCTAAATAACGTGCCCCACGATATATCTTCTTATCGTTCATACTGACTATTATACTTATTAAAGTTATTACAATCACCATCCAAACAATATGACTGATTATCTTATATTTTTTTATTTTTCTCTTCATTGCTACTCCATTTATAAAATTCCGATTTCTCAGTTTCAAAAATTAGAATTTTCACTTCTTTACTCTTAGTAATAAGAAATCTGGCTTATGAAACAAATCCTTGTAATCTGGATATTGTTCAAGTATTTCATCTGTTGGTAATGGTTCAATCATTCTTTCTATCGAAAATCCTGCATTAATTAATGTGTTTATGATTGTTGAGAAAGTTCTATGGTATTTTTTTACATTATCAACAAACCATACTGACTCTCTTTCTCCCTCGATACCATAATTCGCAAGATTAAGATGTATCTTATTACCTTGTTCGTCTCTTGTCCATCTGTTACCTCCAGAATGGCAAGTGCATAATGGATTCTCTTGTGAATAAAGAAATATTCCTTCTGTATCAAGCATATTGTAAATGTCGCTAACTACTCCCTCAAAATCTTCAACATAATGGAACGCTAACGAACTAACTACTATATCAAATTGTTCATTTAATTCTGCAATCTTTTCCATAGGCATATTGATGTAAATTATATTTTGGTCACTATTTTCATTTCTGGCAACCTCTAACATCTTTTCGGATATATCAATCCCAACTACCTTTTTTGCTCCACACTCAATAAATCGTTTGCAATGTTCTCCAAATCCACATCCCAAATCTAATACTCTTTTATTTTTTAAATCTGGCAACATAGAAAACAATGCAGGTATTTCAAATAAGTTATTGGCATTTATTTTGTTATCTCTAATCTTTTTATATTCCTCAAAGAATATTTCATTATCATATATATTCTGTTGTGCCATATTCTCCTCCACAATCATGAAAATTACGATTCATCGAGCTGTTTAATACAAAGAACAGCTTGAAATCATTTATTTTTCATACTTCTTTGTTATGTACAAACTATAAATCGCCATTATTGCTATTGTTTCCATCATTACCCCTAAAACAGATAACAAAATATATGGCGAATTTTGTCCACTAAACAGCGGAATTCCTAATATGATAAAAATCACTCCGTAAACAATAAACAATTTACCTGTTGCACGATTATATCCCTCTAGGTCATTCACTTCAAAGTTCTTTATGTTAGCCCAAAATCCAACTGCTTTCTTTGCGAAAAAGGCACTAATACCTAACCCTATCATAAAACATCCAAACAATGCCCATATTATAAATCCAATAATGCTTCCATCCATCAGACAGCCTCCTTACATATTCCGATTTTGTTAAACTCTTTCTATGCTCCATCTTCTTGCCCTTCGGACAAGAAGCATCCCTCGCTCTAAAGAGCTCGGTCAATTCCGATTTTTCAGTTTGACCTTATCCATTGATTTTTACTCTTGCTTTAGCTGTATAATCAGAAATCTCAACTTTAATAACTGCTACTGTACCAACCATTTGATTACTAAAATCAAAAGTTCTACCTGTCTCATTTTTCATAAGAAGATTTAGACCATATTTCTTTTCCTCTATATCTTCAACTATGGTTGCTTTTCCTTGTCCTATCACAGATGAATAAAAAGAACTATACTGACACGGAATATCTTCTGCGGCATCAAGCTCGATATCAGTTTCCAATTCTATACAGGCGTTACCATTTTCTTTTATTAATTCAATCTTATGTCCCACCTTTGCGCTATGCATATAAAATACAAAAATGTCCTTTGTAGCGTCATATTCATATCCGTAATGTAGTGGCACAATATGAGGAAACCCTTTATCTATTAGTCCAAGATGCAAAATCTTAGCCTCATCTATAATTTTTGTTATCTTGTTTATATCTGTTACTGCTCTATCTTTTCTTCTGATTTCTTTATCCAATGTTTTCCTCCAAAATCCCGAGCTATATATTTGATTATAAAATAGATGTCTGCTGTTTGCAATGTACATTTATAAACTCATTTCCCATGGGTACACAATACCTAAAAGGGAAAAAATAATTTTAATAAAAGGCTTTGCACAATGAAGTGTAAAGCCTTTATTTATTCGTTTATGCTTGATTCTCTTTTCATAAAAAAGAATAATGTTGAGTACCTTTTTGAGTACCTTTAAAAAAATGAGTGGCTCAAATTCAGTATTTAAGCCACTTTTTTAGTGGACTAGACGGGAGTCGAACCCGTGTCCGAAATACAATTCCCTGTCCTTCTACGAGTGTAGTTTATTATTTAACATTCCCTCTGCCACACGATAACAAACAACCTTGTGGTTTCAGTAGCTTCATGATACGCCCGATGGCTCAAAGCTTTGCCAACGTCGTTTCTCACATAGTCGAAGCCTGGGTCCTAAAGTGTGAGTGCTCTAGGTCAGACTGCTGCCATTAGGCAGCGTATGCTAAATTATCTTCAGCGTTTAATTTTAATTTGACCATTTAACGCATCGCCATACGACTCGCTTCTCCAGCTGCATGTACCCCGTCGAAACCTTTACTAGCCCATATTCAATTTTTTTTGCGGGGTACATGCAGCTACGCTCCATGTTCTCCGCTCCGCTTCGGTCCGCCCAAAGCCAAGGTCCACCGGACCTTGTGGGCCCCGTCGAAACCTTTACTAGCCCATATTCAATTTTTTACTAACCCAGATTTCTGATTTTGAAATCTCTCTGTGCCTCTCGCTTTTGATCTTTCTTGGCTATATCTGCTCTCTTATCATAGAGCTTCTTACCTTTGGCAAGTGCTATCTCTACTTTGACCAGACTCCCCTTAAAGTATACCTCCACCGGCACAATTGTGAAACCCTTTTCCTTCATCTTTGATGAAAGCTTCTCGATTTCCTTCTTGTGGAGCAAAAGCTTTTTAGGTCTGAGTGGATCCTTGTTGAAGATATTTCCCTTCTCATATGGTGTGATATGCATGCCATACAGGATAATCTCACCGTTTTCAATACGGATGAACGACTCCTTTATGCTGCCCTTTCCCATTCGAAGTGACTTCACCTCAGTTCCTGCAAGTGAAATACCGGCTTCGTATTTCTCAAGCAAAAAGTAATCGTGATAGACCTTTTTGTTGTTGGCTATTAATTTCTTTGGTTCCTTAGCCATGTCGGTATCTCCTTTCCTCAAACTGCTTTACAATACTAACACATTTTTTTACAATTGCCAATATATAAAAAGCAAATTATTGTAAACCGCTGGTTCACATTTCTGTTTATTTACACTATATAATATATTATGACATCTTTTTCAATAAATCTATCGCACAACGACCGACAAATAATAGATAATACGATAATGAAATAATAGCAGATAATAAAATAAGCATTTTTAAATCACAAAAAATCTTGTCATTATTGTCATATTATTCCGCCGGTTTAAAATCAATTGTACGCATAATTTTGTCAGTACTGTCCACAACAACCTTGATTTTTTGTCCAAGCTTGTATCTCTTATTGGTGGCTGTACCGGCTAGCTCATAGGTATCCTCGTAAAACTCATAGAAATCGTCTGTCAGGTCTGTCACGCGCACAAGTCCCTCAACTGTATTTGGAAGCTCCACGAAAAAGCCCCACTCCGTGACACCTGATATAACTCCTTCAAAGCATTCACCAATATGATTTGACATGTATTCACATTTTTTAAGCTTGACTGTTTCACGCTCTGCCTCTTCTGCACGTCGTTCGGTCTCACTTGCCTGCTTTGCAACAGCATCGAGTATAGACTCATAGTGCTCCCTGCGGTTATCATTCATCCTGCCGCGGATATTTTCCTTGATGATACGGTGTATCTGCAAATCAGGATATCTGCGGATTGGTGATGTAAAGTGACAATAATAATTTGCCGCCAGTCCAAAATGTCCTGTACATGCTGTTGTATATCGTGCCTGTTTCATAGAGCGCAGTGTCAGTCTGCTTATCAGGGATTCTTCATCTGTGCCATCCACATTCATCAAAAGCTTCTGAAGCTCCTTTGGGTGTACCTCATCAGCTCCAATATGAAGCGTATAGCCAAAATTATTGATAAATGTGGAAAGCTTTGCGATTTTTTCTGAGTCCGGCTTGTCATGTGTTCTGTATACAAAAGGTATTTCCTGCCAGAAATAATCCTCAGCCACAGTTTCATTTGCTATAAGCATAAAATCCTCAATGAGCTTTGTTGCCACATTTCTGTCATACGGCTTTATATCTATCGGATGACCATCTTCATCGAGCACAACTTTAGTCTCCGGAAAGTCAAAGTCTATAGAACCTCGTTTCATTCTCTTTTTGCGTAGAATTGCTGCAAGCTCTGCCATTTTTTCAAACATAGGCACAAGCTCCTTATATTCTTCAATCACAGCGGCATCCTTATCTGCAAGAATCTTTTTTACATTTGTGTATGTCATCCTGCGGTTTGTCTTTATGACTGTCTCTGCAATCTTATGATCGATAACTTCACCCTTTTTATTTATTGTCATAATGCATGAAAGAGCCAGCCTGTCACATCCCTCATTCAAGGAGCATATGCCATTTGAAAGCTCTCTTGGAAGCATCGGAATTACTCTGTCTACAAGATAAACCGATGTTCCTCTCTTAAGTGCCTCCACATCAAGGGCACTGTGCTCCTGCACATAATTCGACACATCTGCTATGTGTACTCCAAGTACATAATTGTCGCCATCCATGTATAAAGACACGGCATCATCAAGATCCTTTGCATCCTCTCCGTCTATCGTGACCATCATACAGTCGCGTAAATCCATCCTGCCGGCCATATCCGCAGGTGTCACATCCTTTGCCACATTCTGCACCTGATGCATGATTTTCTCCGAAAAATCCACCGGCAGATCATAAGCCTTTACTACAGAAAGAATATCTGTACCCGGGTCATCTATATGTCCGATTATTTCAACAACCTTGCCCTCAGGCTTTTTGCCCTTTTTACCATAGCTTGTGATTTCAACCACTACCTTATGGCCCGACATAGCACCCTTTGAGCGTTCCTTTGGTATAAAAATATCTGTGCCAAATCTGGTATTGTCAGGCACTGCAAAACCAAAATTATCACTTGCCTCATAGGTGCAGACTACCTGCTTCATGCCTCGCTCTATGACGGAAACAACCTTTCCCTCCTTGCGGCGTCCTGTTGTGACAGGTGAGATTGTAATCTCAACAGTGTCCATGTGCATCGCACCATTTACATACTCTGCAGGGATAAAAATATCATCAGGCTCTCCCTCCACAGTGACAAAGCCAAATCCCCTTTGATGCGCTGTGAATACGCCGACTGTCTTTTTAATTTCCGACTTTGAGTATTTCCCGCGCTTTGAGAGTGTTATCCTTCCCTCTGCCTGCAAATCCAAAAGAATCTGTTCAAGCTGTGGTCTGTCCTCTTTTTTTACTCCGAGTACTATGCAAAGTTCCTTGATTTTCATTGGAACATACATGTCATCACACATGAAGTCATAGACCATCTTTTTTCGTGTTTCATATTTATCTATATTACTCATTATCTCTCCTTTTCGTTGCCCCATCTGATTTCAAATGCACAGGCTTTAAATAAAATTTCATCATCTGGATGTTGATGCGATAAAAAAGACTGCCGATTTCTCGACAGTCTAAGTATTTACCATATTCCCATATTTAAGACAATTGATATAATAAAGAAAAGAACAACACATACAATTGTCGCTTTAACCAGACGTCCTTCCTTTGAACGTCCCTTGTTCTTGCCCCAATATGTATCAGCAACTCCGGCGATAGTGCCAAGTCCTGCTGACTTGCCCTCCTGGAAAAGAATAACTATAGTAATTACTAAACTGACGATTATAAATAATACCGATAAAACAATTTTTAAAGTTGCCACGATAAGACCTCCTAATTTCAATTCTAAACAACAGAACTAATATACTACGTTTTTATTGCACAGTCAAGAGTTTTATACTGTATGTAACAGATTTTCACACTTTATGCAATGGCTATCTTGCTCTTACAGTATGGGCACTCCTTTGTGTCCGGCGCTTTTTCCTCTTTGTGTCCAAATCTCTCTCCTGCTGCATTCATAGCCTTTACTATGCAAAATACGATAAGTGCCATGATAAGGAAATTGACTACTGCGGTAAGAAACTTTTCATCACTAGTATCCTTTCTTTTTGCTCTCTTCTTTTGATAATCTAAACCATTTTTAATATTATACATTTTTCCATTTTATTTTACAAGAAAATACATTATAATATAATTAAAAAAAGAAACAACTTTATATTTAGGAGATTTTTATGAAGTGCATACTGTATAAAAAAGCACTTCCACTCATATTATTATCATGCCTTTTGCTTGGTGCATGCGGTAATTCCAAAAATGACAGTGTATCTAAGGAGCCTCTTTCCCATACTTCTACCGAAAAGGGCACCTGGGACTCTGCTCCAAAGGTGCTTACTCCAACTGCCGACGGCACACAAACCTATACATGTGATGTAGCCAGTATCGATGCTTCAAACAGCGGCAGCGGCTATATCATAGTGAATTATCACGGTTCTAATCAAAAGGTCAAGCTTCAGATAACCGGGCCTGACAGTGTCACGTACACCTTTGATCTGCATGGAGGAAATGAAGTGTTTCCTCTGGTTGCTTCAAGTGGTTCGTATACTGTAACCGTGTTTGAAAATGTTGAGGGGACACAATATGCCACCGTGCTGTCGCAGGTGATTTCTGTCTCCATCACCGATGAATTCGGACCGTATCTGTACCCTAACCAGTATGTAAATTTCACTGCCGATTCTCCGGCTGTGAAGGAAGGCAGCTCACTGGCGTACTACTGCAGCAGCGATACTGAGGTCGTGGAAAGTGTATACAATTATATCATTTCAAACTTCAAATACGACTATGACAAGGCTAAAAATGTCAAAAGCGGCTATCTGCCTGATGTGGACAAAGTCTTTACCGAAAATACCGGTATATGCTTTGACTATGCGGCAGTCATGGCCACTATGCTAAGGACTCAGGCTATTCCCACACGTTTAGAGGTAGGATATGCCGGTGAAGAATATCATGCCTGGATCAGTACTTATATAAAGGACAAGGGCTGGATAAACGGCATCATCGAGTTTGATGGTACCTCATGGAACATGCTGGATCCAACATTTGCATCTACCAGTGATTCGCCAAAGAAGTTCATAGCACAAAAAAGTGATTACATTACCAAATACGTCTATTAGGAGGACATAAATGTCTAGAAAATCCAAGATTTTAAGCAATGCAGAGCTTTCTGCCTTCTGTCAGCAGATTTCTCTTATCATAGCAGCCGGGCTTCCTACATACTATGGTGTTTCCATATTATGTGATGAAGCACCTGATAAGCAGACACATGATCTGCTTGAGCAGATATATAAGCCAATGGAGCTTGGTGCAACGCTTCACAGTGCACTTAAAGATACAGGATACTTTCCAAAATATATGATAAATATGATACAGCTGGGTGAAGAAACCGGCCGTCTTGAAGAGGTCTTAAACTCACTCTCAAAGTACTATGACCGCGAAGACGAAATAGCTTCAGGCATCAAAAGTGCAGTTGCCTATCCTCTCGTGCTTTCTGCCGTGATGATTGCCGTTATTGTCGTTATGATTGCCAAGGTTTTACCTGTATTCTCACAGATATATGCAGAGCTTGGAAGTGAGCTTACCGGCACCGCTGCCGTGCTCATGAAGCTCAGTGAATACATCAACAGATATCTGCTTATCATTATAGCTGTCATGCTCTTTGCCGCACTGGTTCTTTTTATATTTTTTAAGACACGCTTCGGAAAAAAGTTCCTTATGAAAACTGCTCTTTCCATGTCAATCGCATCCAGCCGCTTTGCAAACTGCATGTTTTTAGCACTCTCAAGCGGACTCGACACAGACCGTGGTCTTGATCTGGCACAGGCTCTTGTAAACAATCCTGTCCTTGATTCTAAAATAAATGACTGCCGTAAAAATATATCTAACGGTGAGACATTTTCGGAGGCACTGCTGCACTCCAATATTTTTTCAAAGATGTACTCAAGCTGGATTGCAATCGGCAGCAAAACCGGGTCTATGGACGAGGTCATGCAGCATATATGTACATCCTGTGAGGATGACACAGATGCAAGGCTGTCACGATTCATATCAGTGATTGAACCTGCCATGGTTATCCTGCTTTGTATATTCATTGGCTTCATACTAGTATCATTTTTACTCCCACTGCTTGGAATTATATCAAGCATAGGATAGCTTACGGAGGCACAGTATGCTGTTTTTTGTTCAGAAAAAGAAATCAACCATATGGAAATTCATACCGATTGTGATTTTGGCCGCATGTACCGTTTTGTTTGGTGCTTTCTCTTCAAAGCTGTCAGATGACAATACCAAAAGAAGCAAGAGCACGCTGGAACGCGCCCTCACACGAAGTATCACACAGTGCTATGCTCTTGAGGGAACATACCCTCCGGACATAAATTATCTAACAGACCACTATGGTCTCACATACAACAGCGACTATTATTACATAGACTATCAATACATCGGCTCCAATCTGCGTCCCGATGTGACAATAATAGAGAGGAAATAACCCATGTTCAAGCTAAAATCAAGATCACATCAGGCTGACAGTTTTTTTGTGATGCTGCTGTTTTTTCTTTTTGCGCTGACTGCTTTTATCCTCGTGCTGATTGGCGTAAAGCAATACAAGTCCACTGCCAATGCCATGAATTACAACTACGAGGTACGCACTGTCACATCTTATCTGCGCGAAAAAGTCAGACAGAATGATTCTGACGCTGCAATCAGTGTAGAAACAATAAATGGCACAAAGGCTCTATGTCTGAAAAACACAATAAATGACATCGTGTATAATACTTTCATATACTATTATGGCGGTTCTCTAAGAGAGCTCTATGTACAGGATGGTTCATCATACAGTCTGGACAGCGGACAAAGGATTGTCGAAATCGGGGGACTTGACATGACAGAAACCACCGACAAAATGATTACCGTAACTATCACCGATACATCCGGTGGCACTACCGATACCTACTGCTCCGTCAATTCCGACTAACCATCGTCGGACAATAAATGCAGCAATATCACGTACACCGCTCCCTGATATGCCACTCGATGCCACACAAACTTACATACAACAAGGAATAAACCATGATTTCAACAAAGCTTAAACAATCGAAAAACAGAATATTCCTGCTTGAGATTACCATTAATCTGCTGCTTTTTTCAGCTCTTTTGATTGTGGGACTGCTTTTCTTCATAAAGACCCACAAGCTGACAGAAGAAACTCAGGTGCTGCATGAGGCTGTTAATGCATGCAGCAATGCAGCAAGCGCATACGAACAGGAGCATGGCGATTTAAACGCCGTATCATCGCTCTTTAACGGCTCCATCTATGCAGATGAAAAGCTATTCATTTATCTTGACAAAAGCTATCATACATGTGATAAGGATGATGCCGCATACAAGGTTATTGTAAGCAGGCTTGGGCAGGATGCCTACGGAGTACAAAAGGCTGACATAGAGTTTATAGCAGCAGACAGCCACTGTGTATACAGCATTACCGCGTGCAGCTATACTGCACTTTCCTCTGATGGAAGGACGGTGAGCACCCCATGAAAAAAAGAAGAGAATTTTCAAATTTCGGTTTTTCGACCATCCTGCTTACCTTTTCCATGATATGCATTGTCACGTTCTCGGCACTCGCCTTTGTCACAGCAAACTCCGACTATAAGCTGAGCAAACGCGTTGCTGATAACAACAGCTCGTATTACCGTGCATGTGAAAAGGCATGGGATGAGATATCACAGATTGATGCCATTCTTGCATCCGCCTACGAGGGCAGTCCTGATAAAGCAGCATACTATGAGGCCATAAAGACTGCTCTATCAGACAACGATACTGCCATAAATAAAAACCTCGCTGAAAATGAATCAAACGGCAAGGTTACCGGTCTGACCTATACCATCACCTGTACTGTAAGCGATACGCAGACTCTCACTGTAAAGCTTGATATCAACTATCCTGTCCACAGGCAGGATGCTTTTTATAAAATAAAACAATGGAAGCTCAATACCGACACAGCTTTCGAGGAAAATGATACACTAAATTTAATTGGAGGAAACTAAAATGGATGTTAAAAAGATATTAAAAGAAGCGACTGACAACGGAGCATCGGATATTTTCATAGTGGCCGGCCGCCCTCTCACATACAAATCAAAGGGAGTGATGGAGTGCCTCAATGAAATCAGAATGATTCCAAAAGAAACCTTTGAATTTGTCACATCAATCTATGCTCTTGCCGAGAGAGATATTTCAAAATTTGAGGAAACCGGAGATGATGACTTTTCCTTCGCTATACCGGGAGTATCACGTTACAGAGTGAGCACTTTCAAGCAGCGTGGCTCTTACTCTGCTGTCATCCGTGTTATCTCATTCACACTGCCAAAGCCAAGCGATTTACATATACCGGACTCTGTTATGGAGCTTGCGGAAACAAACAACGGCATGGTGCTGGTTACCGGCCCAGCCGGAAGCGGTAAATCTACCACACTAGCATGTATTATTGATCAGATCAACCATGAGAAGGAAGAGCATATTATCACTCTTGAGGATCCGCTTGAGTTTTTACATCGTCATGACAAATGTATTGTGTCACAGCGTGAAATCAACACAGATACAGAAAGCTATCTCACTGCACTTCGCGCCGCACTCCGCCAGAGTCCTGACGTCATATTGCTTGGAGAGATGCGAGACTATGAGACCATCAATACAGCTGTCACAGCGGCTGAAACCGGTCACCTCATATTTTCATCACTCCACACAATTGGTGCCGCAAATACCATTGACCGAATAATCGATGCGTTTCCTGCTTCCCAGCAGCACCAGATAGCCATCCAGCTTGCATCTGTGCTGCAGGCTGTTGTCTGCCAGAAGCTTTTACCTGCCACAAACGGTGAGATGGTTCCTGCTTTTGAAATCATGGTACTCACGCCTGCAATAAGGAACTTAATCCGTGAAGGCAAGGTCCATCAGATTGACGGTATCATCTACACCTCTGCAGCTGAGAATATGATTGCAATGGATACAAGCATCTTCAATCTGTACAAGGCCGGTGTAATCAGCAAGCATGTGGCAATCAGCGAGGCTACCAATCCTGAGATGATGTCAAAGAGAATTAATTTAAACTAACTTCATACTTGACGGATATATAAAACCCCGGCATATAAACCATGAAACAGGTTTATATGCCGGGGCTTTTTATTTAGATAAATATGTTAACACAAGCAAATTACCGTTATATATACTTTCGATATTATACGTTAATCTCTGCCTTTACTCCACTCTCATCCTTATGTGCTTCAAGCACCGGATTAACTACATCACGCAGATATACTTCTACCTGACGAGGCGCACGTCCCACATAAAGCTCAGGCTTAAGGTTCTTTTCGATATCAGCTTTTGTCAATCCGAATGCAGGATCTGCAGCAATTAAGTCTACGAGGTTATTCTCTTTTCCCTCTTCCTTTACTGTCTTTCCTGCCTGCATTGAGAGCTGTCTGATCTTCTCATGGAGCTCCTGACGATTTCCGCCGTTCTTTACAGCATCCATCATGATGTTCTCTGTTGCCATGAATGGTATCTCTGCCATAAAGTGCTTTTCAATAACCTTTGGATATACTACCAGTCCATCCACCACATTGAGGCAGAGGTCAAGTATTCCGTCTATTGCAAGGAAGCCCTCAGGTATTGAAAGACGCTTGTTTGCTGAATCGTCAAGTGTTCTCTCAAACCACTGTGTAGCTGAAGTAATTGCAGGATTCATTACATCTGCAAGAACATATCTTGAAAGAGATGCTATTCTCTCACTTCTCATAGGATTTCTCTTATATGCCATGGCTGATGAACCTATCTGATTCTTCTCAAACGGCTCCTCTACTTCCTTAAGATGCTGGAGCAGTCTGATATCGTTTGACATCTTTGTAGCTGATGCAGCAATGCCTGCGAGCACATTCACTACTCTCGTATCTACCTTACGGGAATATGTCTGGCCAGACACCGGATAACAATCCTTAAAGCCCATCTTCTTTGCGATCATCGGATCAATCTTGTCTATTGTCTCATCGTCTCCGTTGAAGAGCTCAAGGAAGCTGGCCTGTGTTCCTGTAGTGCCCTTTGAGCCAAGGAGCTTTAATGTGCCCTGCACATACTCTAAATCCTCGAGATCCAGCATAAACTCATTCAGCCACAGTGTGGCACGCTTTCCAACTGTTGTCGGCTGTGCCGGCTGGAAATGTGTAAATGCAAGAGTCGGCTGATTCTTATACTTATCAGCAAAGTTTGCAAGCTCTGCAATAACACTTATAAGCTTTTTGTGAACGAGCTTTAATGCTTCATTCATGATGATGATATCCGTATTGTCACCTACATAGCATGAGGTTGCTCCAAGATGTATAATTCCTGCTGCCTTAGGGCACTGCTGTCCATATGCATAGACATGGCTCATTACATCGTGACGCACAAGCTTCTCACGCTCCTTTGCCACATCATAATTGATGTCATCCACATGTGCCTTTAATTCATCAATCTGTTCCTGTGTGATAACCGGCTTGCCATCCTGTGAAAGCCCAAGCTCCATCTCAGTCTCTGCAAGAGCAATCCAGAGCTTTCTCCAAGTGGTAAATTTCATATCCTGCGAAAAAATATACTGCATCTCTTTGCTGGCATAGCGCTCAGAAAGAGGACTTGTGTATCTGTCTGTACTCATATTCTCTCCTTTATTAGCGATTAAGCATTTTTCTCTCGAGGTCTATTTCTTTATCAAAATACTCGCCTCTGATATCATCCTTCGGTGGCTCCATCGGATATTTTCCTGTGAAACAGCCCATGCAGATTGGCAATCCCTCTACCATCTCATGAAGTCTGTCAATTCCAAGGTAGCCTAAAGAATCTGCACCTATAATCTGTCTGATATCCTCAATAGTCCTGTTGTAAGCGATAAGCTGCTCTCTTGCAGGAATGTCTGTACCGAAATAGCAAGGCCATAAGAATGGCGGTGAACTGATGCGCACATGCACCTCTGTGGCACCCGCCTCTCTTAACATACGCACTATTCTGTCTGAGGTTGTTCCTCGCACAATTGAATCATCAATCATAACAACTCTCTTGCCCTTAACAGCCTCCTTTAATACATTGAGCTTTATCTGCACGCTTGATTCACGGCTTGACTGCTTAGGCTTGATAAATGTCCTGCCGACATAACCGTTCTTGACAAATGCTGTGCCATATGGAATGCCCGACTCAAGTGAATAACCAAGAGCAGCGGCATTTCCTGACTCCGGTACTCCTGTCACGATATCAGCCTCAACCGGTGAATCCATTGCAAGGAATCTACCAGCCTTTATACGACTGCCATACACGCTTACTCCGTCAATATGGCTGTCAGGTCTTGCGAAATAAATGTATTCAAACACGCATCTGGCCTGTTTTTCAGGGGCAAGTGCCATAGTCATATCAGACTCAATGCCCTTTTCAGGAGTTATAGTGATAACCTCTCCCGGCTCTATATCCCTGACAAACTCTGCACCGATTGTATCAAGCGCACAGGTCTCAGATGTAACGATATATGCATTGTCTCTCTTTCCGATGCAAAGAGGCTTAAAACCAAATGGGTCTCTGGCTGCAATAAGCTTTCTCGGGCTCTCAACCACAAGCGCGTAGGCTCCCTTAAGCTTCTGGCAGGCACGTCTGACCGCCTCCTCCGCTGTTTTTGAGTTAAGACGCTCTCTGGCGATATGATAAGCTATAACCTCAGAATCGATTGTGGTCTGGAAAATAGCTCCTGTATACTCAAGCTCCTTGCGAAGCTCCTTTGCATTTATGAGGTTTCCGTTGTGTGCCATGGCAAGTGTGCCCTTGACATAATTTAATACGAGAGGCTGTGCATTCTCACGTGTTGATGAGCCTGCTGTTGAATAGCGCACATGTCCCACTCCGATATCACCCTTCATAGGCTCTAAGATATCAGGAGTAAATACCTCATTTACAAGGCCCATACCCTTATGTGTGGTCACCTTTCCCTTTGGTCCGTGTGTATCACTCACTGCAATACCACAGCTTTCCTGTCCTCTGTGCTGAAGCGCAAAAAGACCATAATAGATAGTGGATGCGACATTTCCTCCATCAAAATCATACATGCCGAACACACCACACTCCTCATGAAGCTCATCAAATACATGGTTATGCTCGTCAATATCAGAACACCTTTTTAATTTTGTACCGGTATGACTTTTTGTATCTATACTAGTATTTATATACTGATTTATGTTATTGTCCTGGTTCATAATATCTCCGTTTATAATTGCGAAATAGTAACGCGGAATAAATAATATATTAGCGGCTGAATTTGCTTCCTGTAAGAAGCTCAAATGCCTCTTTATATTTCTCTACAGTCTTCACAACAACCTCATCAGGTAAAAGAAGGTCATTGTCCGGATTTGCCTTGAGCCAGTCTCTTACATACTGCTTGTCAAATGAAGGCTGTCCCTGTCCAGGCTTATATCCATCAAGTGGCCAGAAGCGTGAGCTGTCAGGTGTGAGCATCTCATCGGCAAGCACTACCTCACCCTGCTCATTTAAGCCAAACTCAAACTTGGTATCTGCGATGATGATGCCCTTTGTAAGAGCATACTCTGCACATTTCTTGTAGAGAGCAATTGTATAATCGCGAATCTTCTCTGCGTACTCTCTGCCCTTCTCAGGATAAATCTTCTCTAATACTTCTACTGATTTTTCAAATGAGATATTCTCATCATGATCTCCAAGATCAGCCTTGGTAGATGGTGTATAAATAGGCTCAGGGAGCTTATCAGACTCAACAAGTCCCTCCGGAAGTCTGATTCCGCAGACTGTGCCGTTCTCCTGGTAGCTTGCCCAGCCGCTTCCTGTGATATATCCACGAACTATACACTCGATTGGAAGCATCTCGAGCTTCTTGCAGAGCATGCTGTTTCCGTTGAACCTGTCCTGACCGAAGAACTCCGGCATATCCTTTGCGTCTACTGAAATCATATGGTTAGGAACGACATCCTTTGTGAATTCAAACCAGAACTTAGACATCTGTGTGAGGATGGCTCCCTTGTCTGTAATTTTATTCTTTAAAATATGGTCAAAAGCGGAAATACGATCTGTTGCGACCATAATAAGGCTGTCCCCGTTATCATATACTTCTCTTACTTTTCCTTCTTTGAATGGTTTAAATTCCTGCATGATTGTCCTCCATCTTATGTGTAATTTATTTTACAAATCAAATGCTACCCTTAAATTATATACCAGCTCAATTTGTAAAGTCAACGTATATTATAAGTTTTTTTAAATAGTTTTACGTCATTTATAAGCAATTCTTATATTTATTATTATATCTTTAATATATCAAAACAAAAGCTCCGGTTCAAACCCTTTGTCTGCGCCGGAGCCTATATAATACAGATTTTATTTAACGATAAGTGACTTTCCTGTCATCTCTTTTGGCTGTGGAAGTCCCATAATCTCAAGCAGTGTTGGAGCGATATCTGCAAGACATCCGCCCTCACGAAGCTTGTAAGAATGGTCAGCGTTTACAAGAATGAAAGGAACAGGATTTGTTGTATGAGCTGTATGAGGCTTTCCTGTCTCATAATCAATCATCTTCTCTGCGTTTCCGTGGTCAGCACAGATGAATAATACTCCATCCACATCCTTGATTGCCTGAACTGCATCACCTACGAGTGAATCAACTCTCTCAACAGCCTTTACAGCAGCCGGAATCACACCTGTATGTCCAACCATGTCAGGGTTAGCAAAGTTGATGATAATAACATCATACTTATCTGACTTGATAGCCTCAACAAGATCCATTCCAACCTCAGGAGCGCTCATCTCAGGCTTTAAGTCATATGTTGCAACATCCTTAGGACTGTTTACAAGAAGACGTGCCTCATCGATATTCGGCTCCTCTACTCCACCGTTGAAGAAGAAGGTTACGTGTGCATACTTCTCTGTCTCTGCGAGACGAAGCTGTTTCTTGCCATTTGCTGCAAGATACTCACCAAATGTATTCTTGATTTCTTCCTTCTCAAAAGCGATAAGCTTGTTAGGAATTGACTCGTCATAATCCTTGAAGCATACAAATGTTGTCTTAAGGAATGGGCGCTCAAAGCCGGTAAACTTATCATCGCAAAATGCTCTTGTCATCTCACGAGCACGGTCCGGACGGAAGTTGAAGAAGATAACAGAATCATTGTCCTTTACAACAGATACCGGTGTGCCATCCTCGTTTGTGATAACTGTAGGAAGCACGAACTCATCTGTAACGTCATTTGCGTATGACTCCTCCATAGCCTTTACAGGGCATGTAGCTTTTACGCCTTCACCCTTAGTGAGTGAATCATAAGCCTTCTGCACACGATCCCAGTTGTTATCTCTGTCCATTGCATAGTAACGTCCTGAAAGAGATGCAATCTTTCCTACACCAATTTCCTTCATCTTGGCGAGAAGCTGCTCGATATAGTCCTTGCCTGATGCAGGAGGTGTATCACGACCATCAAGGAAGGCGTGTACATATACTCTGTCAAAATTCTCTTTCTTGCAAAGCTCAAGAAGTCCGTAAAGATGCTCGATATGGCTGTGAACTCCACCATCTGAAAGAAGTCCCCAAAGATGCAGATCAGAGTCATTCTTCTTGCAGTTTTCGATTGCAGAAATTAATACCTTGTTCTTGAAGAAATCACCATCAGCAATTGCCTTTGTGATTCTTGTAAGATCCTGATATATGATACGGCCTGCGCCGATATTCATATGTCCTACCTCAGAGTTTCCCATCTGTCCGTCAGGAAGTCCAACTGCAAGACCTGAAGCTGCGCCCTTTACAAAAGGACACTCTGCCATCAATTTATCCATAACAGGGGTATTTGCCATAGCTATGGCATTTCCCTCTTTGTGGTCACTTAAGCCGTAACCATCAAGTACCATTAATACTACCGGTTTCTTACTCATTTATATTTCCTCTATTCTTCATATGAGGCTTGCAAAATGCTCTATTACAGTGACATATGCAAGCTCACAAAAAATTTCATTACATAATAAATGCCACTAAATGCAGCTAAGCTGGTGAATTTAGTGACATTTAGTTATTGTGATTGTCAAATCAAATATTAAATTATGATTTAATAATTACTTGTAGTTTACGATCTTTCCAAAATCAGCCTTGAGTGAAGCGCCACCAACTAATCCACCGTCGATGTCAGGCTTTGCAAAAAGCTCTGCTGCATTTCCTGCATTTACAGATCCGCCGTACTGGATACGAACTGAATCTGCTGTAGCCTGATCATAGATCTCTGCTACACACTCACGGATTGCACCGCAGACCTCCTGAGCCTGGTCAGAAGTAGCTGTCTTTCCTGTTCCGATTGCCCAGATTGGCTCGTAAGCGATAACCATGTTAGCAACATCTGATGCAGCAACACCTGCGAGATCTGACTTAATCTGAAGTCTGATCCAGTCAAGTGTAACACCGCTCTCTCTCTGCTCAAGTGTCTCACCACAGCAAAGGATTGGTGTAAGTCCAGCCTCGATAGCCTTCTTTACCTTCTTGTTGAGAAGTGCGTCATCCTCTTTGAAGTAATCTCTTCTCTCTGAATGTCCGATGATAACATACTTAACACCTGCATCAAGAAGCATCTCTGCTGAGATTTCTCCTGTGTAAGCACCCTTCTCCTCGAAGTACATATTCTCTGCTCCAACAGCAACATTTGTACCCTTTAATGCTTCTACAACAGGTACGATGTCGATTGCAGGTACACAGTAAACAACTTCAACATCATCTGAAACTACGAGTGGTTTTAACTCTTCTACTAATTTAACAGCCTGGCTTGGAGTCATGTTCATCTTCCAGTTGCCGGCTACAATTTTCTTTCTTGCCATTTTATATCTCCTTGTATTTGTATACAAATATTTTTTGCCTGCGGCTTGATTTCATTAAGTTGCTTTCGGCTTATTTATCATCAGCACAAGCTACGCCAGGAAGCTCCTTGCCCTCAAGGAACTCAAGGGAAGCACCGCCACCTGTTGAGATGTGGCTCATCTTGTCGCCAAGTCCCATCTGGTTAACTGCTGCAGCTGAATCTCCACCACCGATGATTGTGATGGCATCTGATTTAGCAAGTGCCTCTGCTACTGCAAGTGTACCTGCTGCAAGTGTCGGGTTCTCAAATACACCCATTGGTCCGTTCCATACAACAGTCTTTGCTGATGCAACAGCGTCAGCGAAAAGCTCACGTGTCTTAGGTCCGATATCACAGCCCTCACGGTCTGCAGGCATCTTGTCATAATCATATGTCTCTGTCTCTACAGGAGCATCGATTGGATTTGGGAAATCCTTGATTGTAACTGCATCAACAGGAAGAAGAATCTTCTTTCCAAGTTTCTCTGCTTTTGCAAGCATCTCTTTACAGTAATCAATCTTTGTCTCATCAAGCATTGAGATACCAATCTCATAGCCCTGTGCTTTAAGGAATGTGTATGCCATTCCACCACCGATGATAAGTGTATCAGCCTTCTCGAGGAGATTGTCGATAACATTGAGCTTGTCAGCTACTTTAGCTCCACCAAGAATAGCTACGAAAGGACGTACAGGATTCTCTACTGCCTTGCCAAGGAAGTCAATTTCCTTCTGCATAAGGTATCCAACAACATTCTCTCCACCCTTAGCTGTGATGAACTTTGTAACACCTGCTACAGAAGCATGTGCTCTATGAGCAGAACCGAAAGCGTCACATACATATACATCAGCAAGGTCAGCAAGCTCTTTTGCGAATGCATCTCCGGCTTCCTGTGGCTTTGTCTCCTCTTTGCCTCTGAAACGTGTATTCTGAAGAAGAACTACATCTCCCTCTTTCATCTCTGAAACAGCCTTTGTTGCAGCCTCTCCTGTTACGTTGTAGTCAGCTACAAATGTAACCTTCTGTCCAAGCTTAGCCTCAAGAGCTGCAGCTACAGGAGCAAGTGACTCACCCTCGTTTGGTCCGTTTTTAACTTTTCCAAGGTGTGAGCAAAGGATAACCTTTCCACCGTCCTTGATTAATTTCTGGATTGTTGGAAGAGCTCCGTTGATACGGTTCTCATCTGTGATTTTTCCGTCCTTAAGTGGCACGTTGAAGTCACATCTAACGAGAACTCTCTTGCCTTTTACGTTGATATCATCAATTGATTTCTTGTTTAATGACATAATATGTCCTCCCTTATTTCAAGGCATAAGCCATGTGGCCACGCCATATTATACATATTAAAAAATATAATTAATTCTACAATTCACAGATATTCAAAAGAAATAGCCATGCTTTAAAAAAGAGGCGCGGTTCAATTAAGACCGCGCCCCTTGAGTAGTCTTGAGATATACTGTTCTTGTGGGTACAAGAATTAAGCTAACTCTGAGAAGTACTTGATTGTACGAACCATCTGAGATGTGTAGCTGTTCTCGTTATCATACCAAGAAACAACCTGTACCTCGTACAGATCGTCAGAAACCTGGTTAACCATTGTCTGTGTTGCATCGAATAATGAACCAAATCTCATTCCAACGATATCTGAAGATACGATCTCATCCTCGTTGTAACCGAATGACTCGTTAGCTGCTGCCTTCATAGCTGCGTTGATATCCTCTTTTGTAACGCCTGCTTTCTTAACAACTGCTGTAAGGATTGTTGTAGATCCTGTTGGTGTAGGAACACGCTGTGCAGATCCGATTAACTTTCCGTTTAACTCTGGGATAACAAGGCCGATTGCCTTAGCTGCTCCTGTTGAGTTAGGAACGATATTAACTGCTGCTGCACGTGAACGACGAAGGTCTCCCTTTCTCTGTGGTCCGTCAAGAGTCATCTGATCTCCTGTGTAAGCATGGATTGTTACCATGATACCAGACTGGATTGGAGCGTACTTGTTAAGTGCATCTGCCATTGGTGCTAAGCAGTTTGTTGTACAAGAAGCTGCTGAGATGATTGTATCAGAAGCCTTAAGTGTCTCATGGTTTGTATTGTAAACGATTGTAGGAAGGTCATTTCCTGCTGGTGCAGAGATAACTACCTTACGAGCTCCAGCATTGATATGAGCCTGAGCCTTCTCTTTTGATGTATAGAATCCAGAGCACTCAAGTACAACGTCAACCTTTAACTCTCCCCATGGGCAATTGTTTGCATCTGGGAATGCGTAAATTTTGATTTCCTTACCACAAACTGTGATAGAATCATCGCTTGCAGAAACCTCATCTGCATGCTCGTATTTACCCTGTGATGAATCATACTTTAATAAGTGTGCTAACATTTTTGGGCTTGTTAAGTCGTTGATAGCTACTACCTCGTATCCCTCAGCTCCAAACATCTGTCTGAAAGCAAGACGTCCGATACGACCAAATCCGTTGATTGCTACTCTTACTGCCATTTTAATTCCTCCTAGAATTGTAAAAAGTATTTTTAGGGACATGCCCTAAGATGCTTTTATTATAGCGAATAATTCTCAAAGGTTCAAGTACTTTATTTGCGTTTGTTAAAATTTTCACTAAATATTTTCATTTACACACATTTTTTATCATTCTTCACAATTTTTATTTTTAGATATTGCACTTTATTATAATCTCGGCTACACTTAATTAATTGCTGTAATTCGCACTTTCCGGCAGCCAGCAGCAGACAATTATAAATCATGTAACTTATAAAGTTTTTTAACAACAATACATCAGTTTTACGGAGGTATTTATATGTGGGATCAGCACATGCACTGCATGTTTTCGGGTGACAGCGATGCCGACCCGGTATTGATGATAAACTCAGCAATCAACAAAGGGCTGGACGGCATCTGCTTTACAGACCATCTGGACTATGACTATAAAGAGGAGCCTGGGCTTTTCGACCTTGATATAGCAGCATATGAAAAGCGCATCAAAAGACTTGCAATTGTTCTTAAAGAAAAGGGCTGCCCGATAAATATCCACTGGGGCATTGAAATCGGTTTACAGCCTCATATTACAGACAAAAATAATGAGGTCGCCAAAAAATATCCGTTTGACCTCGTGATCGGCTCAAGCCATGTAGTAAACGGCATTGACCCATACTATCCTGCATTTTACAAAGGCAAGACAGAGCACGAAGCCTACACCGAATACTTTGAATCGATACTTGACAATCTGCACTCCGGCGCGGATTTTGATGTGTACGGTCACATCGACTACGTGGTCAGATACGGTCCTGACAAAAATAAATACTATTCATATGAACGGTATGCCGACATAATTGATGCTATATTAAAGGAAATTATCTCCCAGGGAAAAGGCATCGAGCTCAATACCGCCGGCTTTAAATACGGGCTTGGCCACCCAAATCCGACCGAAGATGTGCTAAAGCGCTATCATGAGCTTGGTGGAGAAATAATCACAGTCGGAGCAGATGCCCACAAGCCGGAGCATGTGGCATATGATTTTGACAAGGTTTCAAATATCCTCAAGGATGCCGGGTTTATGTACTATACAGTATTTGAAAACCGCGTTCCTGCTTTCATCAAATTATAGCCCAGCCTTAAAGGCTTACGTTGCCATTCTATCTAACTATTAAACCTCACATGCATTCGCAAATGTCAAAAATAGGAGCCACCTGATCTACATTTTACATCAAGTGGCTCCTAAAGCATTGGTTCCGTAAGCTTCACTGTATAACCTCCAAGTTCCGCTTTCGCTATATGAATTTGTTTTGGCATTTCCATATTGCTTTGCTATAAATCTGATTCTGTTTATGACAGGATTCTTATTCTTTTAGCTTAGCTATGGACCTCTACCCTTCTTCATAAAATCACTCCTTTTGGTTACATTATCTATGTAAACTCTTATGAGAGATTCTATCTTTCACTTTTAATCTACAAGAACTTTTTCAACGATATTATTTATTTGCTAATATATCTGTGCGATTACTGCTCTTCGGCTCGCCCTACAGATTTAAATATTCCGTTCAATCATCCTTATAGTACTTTGACTTAAATTATGTAATCCCCATTGGACTGTACCTCCTGTGTTTTATTTTTGTTCCTTTCGTATCTCTTTTTGTTGATTTAAGATTACACCAATTTCACCTATTTGTCAATATATTTTTTGTTAATTTTCATTTTTATTTTAAATTGTCTGATATTTTATATATTTTTTGTTATGTTTACACATTTCTTGCAATTCAATCACATAATTAAAGGGGGCAAAATATCTTTGCCCCCTCATGCCATCATTTATCATTTATCATTCTTCATCCTGTAATCAATACACCTGTTCAGGTAATCGACATAATCCGGATTCTTGCACATACCCTTGCCTGCCACGTCGGAAATCTTTGCCACATCCATGCCGTTACACTTGGTGGTCTTCATAACTATGTTGAGTGCTTCCTCATCAGTGTCGTTACTGATAAAGGTTCCTATACCGAATGCAACCTTTGCCTTATCCTTGAAATAATCATACAATGCAGTCGCACGCTCGAAATCCAGGCTGTCGCTGAACAAAAGTGTCTTTGTCCTTGGATTGATTCCCAGACTGTTGTAGTGGGCTATCATCTTGTCTCCCCACTCGTACGGATCTCCGCTATCATGACGCACTCCCGAAAAAAGTGTCGCATAGGTGAGCTGAAAATCACGCAGGAAGCAGTCTGTTGTTATGGTGTCAGTAAGCGCAATACCGTTTAATATACCATACTCCTTAACCCATGCATCGAGTGCGTACCAGTTTGAATATGCCGGATTATGCTTGTGATTGCCCTGTCCTGTACACATAATCCACTCATGAGCCATTGTTCCCACCGGCTTTAAATTGAATTTCTTCGCAAGATATACGTTTGATGTACCAATAAAGTGTGAATCTGCTGGCAGCTCAACCTCTGCGATTGCCTTTACAGCCATCTCCTGCGCCTCAGCAGACAGACGGCGTCTTAGTCCAAATTCACTGAAATCGCTAAGCCTGTAGGTATCCTCCTCGAGCAGACGCACCTTCTCATCAAGCCTGCGCTTAAACTGCTTAAGCAGCACATCATAATCATATGCCATACGGAAGTACACTTCATTTACAATAGCAAGCACCGGAATCTCATACATCGAAGTATTAAGCCACGTGCCGGCTGCATCGATTGCCAGCCCACACGGTGCATCTGTTGTGATGGTAAACTCCTCATATCTTGGCTGCCAGAGTCTTAAAAAATCAACATATGTGCCCTTTATCCAGGTGATGTTATCAAGATATTCAAGCTCTTCCTCCGTAAAACGAAGCTGACAGAAGGCCTGCACCTGTTCCTTTATCTCCTCGACCATCTCATCTGTAAAATGCACGTCTTTATTTCTGCACTTGAAGGTCCATGTCGTTTTATAGCTTGTGAACTGATGGAAAATCGTCTGTCCCATGCTGAATTTATACATATCAGTCTCAAGGAGGCTGTTTATTATTTGTGGCAATCTCATCTGTTTTATGTCCTCTTTTCTTTCAAACCATTTACTACCGGTAATTTTAGTCTTGATTTTACCACTGCGACTATCAAATATCAAGCAGACGCACATGTTTAATTATCTTCAATTTATTTTCTTTACCGCCTGCATATTCACTGGTTCCAAAATAAAAACTCCCATGGAAGCCACTAACTGTGACCTCCATGGAAGCTTAATTGTTTATATTGCAGAGATAATAACCCAATAAATATATAAGATATTGTAATTATTCAGTTATGAATTATTTAAAGTATTTCACACCGCTTTCGAATATCTTCATATCCTGCTCTCCGTAGATATTGATTGCTACAGATTCGCCACGGCGCTCTGAGTGAGCCATCTTGCCGAGGATTCTTCCGTCAGGAGATGTGATACCCTCGATAGACATGTATGAGCCGTTTACGTTCCACTCCTCATCCATTGATACATTTCCGTCCAGATCAACATACTGTGTGGCAACCTGTCCGTTTTCAAAGAGCTTATCAAGCCACTCCTTCGGTGCTACGAAACGTCCCTCGCCATGTGATGCCGGATTGCAGTAGGTCTGACCAAGCTTAGCCTGTGCAAGCCATGGGCTCTTGTTTGAAACAACCTTTGTATACACCATCTTTGAGATGTGGCGGTTGATTGTATTGTATGTGAGTGTAGGTGACTGTGCATCCTGCTGTCTGATCTCTCCATATGGTACAAGTCCAAGCTTGATAAGTGCCTGGAAACCGTTACAGATACCAAGTGCAAGTCCGTCCCTCTCATTGATGAGCTTTTCAACAGCCTCTGTCATCTTTGCATTTCTAAATGCTGTTGCAAAGAATTTAGCTGATCCCTCAGGCTCATCTCCTGCTGAGAATCCACCAGGGAACATGATAATCTGTGATTTGTCGATTGCCTTTACAAACTCATCAACCGAATCACGGATATCCTCTGCTGTGAGGTTCTTGAATACCTTGACGATTGTATCAGCGCCCGCTCTTTCAAATGCCTTAGCACTATCGTACTCACAGTTTGTTCCAGGGAATACCGGAATAAATACTGTAGGCTTAGCCACTTTATTCTTACATACATAGATATTCTTTGCATCGTAAAGACCGCTGTCCACCTTGCTTGTATCGTCTGTTGCCTTTGTATGGAAAACGCCCTCAAGCTTGGCTGTCCATACCTTAACAGCCTCCTCAACAGGAAGCACCATATCATCACACTCGATAGTCTGCTTGTCGTTTACATAGCCGACTACAGAGGCTGCATCTGAAATACCTGCTGCATCAATTACCTCTCTGACCTTTGAAAGTGCATCAACAGGAACCTCTGCTACGATATTACCAAAGCCCGGCGCAAAGAGTGTATCGCTTGTCACCTCATCCTCGATGGTGACACCAAGCTTGTTACCAAATGCCATCTTTGATACTGCTGCAGCAAGTCCTTTTCCGTCAAGTGCATATGCTGAAACGATTGCACCGTCCTGGATAAGCTTTCTGACTGCTGTATAAAGCGTCATGACCTGATCGTATTTTGGAAGATCAAACTCATCCTTATCTATTGTAAAGAGAACAAGCTGGTTGCCCTCTTTCTTGAGCTCAGGTGTGATGATATCCTTTTCCTTTGCGACATCCACTGCAAATGATACGAGTGTTGGCGGTACATCAATATCATTGAAAGTTCCTGACATAGAATCCTTTCCACCGATTGAAGGAAGTCCAAAGCCAATCTGTGCATCATATGCTCCAAGGAGTGCTGCAAACGGCTGGCTCCAACGCTTTGGCTCCTCGTTCATTCTGCGGAAGTACTCCTGATATGTCATACGGATTTTGCTGTAATCTCCGCCTGCTGCAACGATTCTTGAGATAGACTCAAGCACTGCATATATAGATCCGTGGTATGGGCTCCATGATGAAAGATATGGGTCGAAACCGTAAGCCATCATTGTGACTGTATCGCATTTACCCTTTAATACAGGAAGCTTTGCAACCATGGACTGTGTCTCTGTGAGCTGGTATCGTCCACCATATGGCATATATACACTGCCTGCTCCGATAGAGCCGTCAAACATCTCAACAAGACCCTTCTGTGAGCATACGTTAAGGTCTTCAAGCTCTGCTTCCCAGGCACCCTTCATATCTCCTGCCTCAACCATCTTTGCAACAGCAGGTGTGCTGATTTTGTCAAGATAGTTATCGCTCTCACAAGGCATCTCAACCTCAACATCTGTCTCCTGATGAGCTCCGTTTGTATCAAGGAATGCACGAGAGATATTTACTACCTCTTTGCCTCTCCACTCAAGCACAAGTCTTGGATCCTCTGTAACTACCGCAACCTCTGTTGCCTCGAGGTTTTCCTCCTTTGCGTATGCAAGGAACTGTTCAACATCAGAAGGTGCAACTACAACTGCCATACGCTCCTGTGACTCTGAGATAGCAATCTCTGTTCCGTCAAGACCTGCGTATTTCTTTGGTACCTTGTCAAGCTCTATGCGAAGTCCGTCAGCAAGCTCTCCGATAGCAACAGAAACTCCGCCGGCACCGAAATCGTTACATTTCTTGATGATATGGCTGACCTCTTCTCTTCTGAAAAGTCTCTGAAGCTTTCTCTCTGTAGGTGCATTACCCTTTTGTACCTCAGCTCCGCATACTGATGTAGACTTTGTATTGTGTGCCTTTGATGAACCTGTAGCACCACCGATTCCGTCACGTCCTGTGCGTCCTCCGAGTAGAATGATTTTATCTCCCGGATCTGAGTTAAGTCTCTGGACAGCACGTCTTGGAGCCGCACCCATAACTGCACCGATCTCCATACGCTTTGCAACATAATTTGGATGGTAAACCTCCTTGACATAGCCTGTTGCAAGTCCGATCTGGTTTCCATATGAGCTGTATCCGTGAGCTGCCTCCCTGACAAGCTTCTTCTGTGGAAGTTTTCCTTCAATTGTCTGTGAAACCGGTACTGTAGGATCTGCTGCACCTGTTACACGCATTGCCTGATATACATATGTACGTCCTGAGAGAGGATCTCGGATCGCTCCGCCAAGACATGTAGCCGCGCCACCAAAAGGCTCAATCTCTGTAGGATGGTTGTGTGTCTCGTTCTTGAAGTTTACAAGCCACTCTTCTGTCTTTCCATCCACCTCAACAGGTACCACGATAGAGCATGCGTTGATCTCATCAGACTCTTCCTGATCATCAAGCTTGCCCTCTGCCTTTAATCTCTTCATGGCAAGAAGTGCAAGATCCATCAGGCAGACAAATTTGTCATTTCTGTCCTTGTAGATATTTGAAAATGTATTGAGATAATCCTTGTAGGTATTTTCAATCGGTGTGCGGTAGAAGCCATCGTCAAACTTGACATTCTTAAGCTCTGTAGAGAATGTAGTATGACGGCAGTGATCTGACCAGTATGTATCAAGCACACGGATTTCTGTCATTGAAGGATCGCGCTTTTCCTCATTCTTAAAATAGTTCTGGATATGAAGGAAATCCTTGAAGGTCATGGCAAGATTCAATGATGCGTAAAGCTCCCTCAGCTTGTCCTCTGCCATATCCTTGAAGCCGTCAAATATGATGACATCAGCAGGGTCCTCAAACTCCTGCACCAGTGTATCAGGCTTTTCCATGCCGATAGCACGCGAATCAACAGGGTTGATGCAGTGCTTCTCAATAGCTGCAAACTGCTCATCTGTGACATTTCCCTCAATCACATATGTGATAGCACTTCTGATGATCGGCTCCTCATTCTCATTGAGAAGCTTCACACACTGCTCGGCAGAGTCAGCTCTCTGGTCGAACTGTCCCGGTAAAAACTCTACAGTAAATACCCTTGAATCACCATAGTCAAACGTCTCCTCGTAGATATCATCTACAGGCGGCTCTGAGAAAACTGTATACAAGGCTTTCTTGTATGTCTCCTCTGATATATTTTCCACATCATATCTGATTAATACACGGACTGCCTCCACAGTTGTGATTCCCAGATAATGCTTAATCTCATGCTTTAATTCCTTTGCCTTTACCGCAAAGTCAGGTTTTTTCTCTACATATACACGACGTACGTTACTCATATGTTCTCCTTTCAATTCGAGAGTATGTAACCAATTATTCGTTACCGTCCGGCTTTTTGCACAATCGGACTTTAAAACTATGGTTGTAGTATAACACTTTAGTTATGATAAGTATAATTAATATATTTAATTTGTTTTATAAGTTGCGTTAATTATAGTTTTCTTATATAATGATATAAGGGTCAAAAGGTATTTTGCCCCTCATTGATAAAAACAGATGCAAATAACCATATTTATACGGAGGATAACAAAATGGATATAAATTATGAGCTTTACAAGGTCTTTTACTACGTGGCAACGTCCCTAAGCTTCTCTGAAGCCAGCAAGAAGCTGTTTATTTCACAGTCCGCGGTAAGCCAGTCTATTAAGACTCTCGAAAAGAAGCTGGGACAGACTCTTTTCATCAGAAGCACAAAGAAGGTACAGCTCACCGCAGCCGGCGCCCTGCTTTTAAAGCACATTGAGCCTGCCATGAATCTTATTGCCCGCGGTGAAAGCCAGCTTTTAGACTCAGGCACACTTGGACTTGGCCAGCTTCACATCGGCGCAAGCGATACCATATGCCGTTATCTGCTGGTTCCTTACTTAAAGCAGTTCCATCAGAGGTTCCCGAATGTGCCTATCAAAGTCACAAATGCCACATCTATCCAGTGTGTGGAGCTTTTGGAGCAAAGGAAGGTTGACCTGATTGTCACGAATTTTCCAAACTCGCACCTCAATCACTCATACAGACAGAAAACCATATGCAACTTTTCCGATGTTTTTGTAGCAAATCCCAATTATTTCAAGCTTCGCAAGCAGGAGATAGCTTTTTCCGAGCTCAATAAATATCCTATCATGATGCTTGACCGAAACAGCACCACCAGTGAATTCCTGCATAATCTGTTTTTACAGCACCAGCTTGACCTGATTCCGGAAATTGAACTAAGCAGTAACGATCTTCTCATAGACCTGGCCAAAATCGGACTGGGTATAGCATTCGTGCCTGACTACTGCATCAACCATGAGAATAAGGAGCTTTTCGTGCTGAAGACAAAAGAAAAGATGCCGCCACGCCAGATTGTTGTGTCCGTAAACACTACAATGCCCGTGTCAGCATCCACTGAGGAATTTTTAAATCTGCTCCCAGAAGTCGGCAACTAGTTTTCCGACATTTGCTATATTGCATGGCTTTCTGTCACTCCACTCGCGTGGATAGAGCAAATCATATTCTCTCTGCCAGAATCTCTCATCTAATAGCAAAATGACACCTGTGTCCTCCGTCGTCCTGATTACTCTTCCGGCCGCCTGGAGGACTTTATTTATTCCCGGATACCTGAAAGCATAGTCAAAGCCACAGCCGTTTTCGGCATCGTAATAATCCTTTAATATAGTTCTCTCATTGCTGATCTGCGGAAGCCCCGTTCCGACAACAATAGCACCTATCAGTCTGTCGTTTTTCAAATCAATGCCCTCACCGAATATGCCTCCCATGATGCCAAATGCCACAAGTGTTCTGTCCGATTCCTCACTAAACCTGTCCAGAAACTCCTCCCTCTCAGCCTCTGACATATTATTTTTCTGCAGCATAAGCTCTGTTTCGTCTGCATATTTTTCACAGTAAATATCTGCCACATCATTCATCATCTTATATGACGGAAAGAAAACCATATAGTTTCCAGTCTTTTGCGTGACAACAGCATTAATATACCCTGCAATGCGCTCATACTCACTCCTTGAGCGCCTCGTGTACCTCGTGCTCACATCGGTTGCCATCGCAAGCAGTCTCTTTTTGCTGTCAAACGTGCTGTCAGCATATATGGCATAGTTGTCTTTTTTTGTGCTTAACAGGCTCTTGTAATAGTTTACAGGCAAAAACGTCGCCGAAAAAAACACAGCCGACTTGCCCTTATCCAGCCTCTTTTGTATATTAAGCGACGGGTCCACACAAAAAAGCTTTAGCATGAACCTGCCATCAGCCTCAAGCTCGGAATACATCACGTAGTGCTCATCCACCAGATCATAGATGTTCAGGAAATTCCGAAGCTCAAAATAAAAATCCATAACATCCCTTTTCCCCGGAAACTCATTAGCCTTCTGCAAAAACTCATCCAGAAGTGTCATAAGCCTCATAAAGGAAAATACCATATTGCCAAATGTATCATATACCGTGTAATTCTCACACTCACGCTTCATCCCAAGCAGTATCTTATTGCACTTTTCAAGCGCTTTCTCAATGGAACGGCTGTGCTCCTTCATAATGCGCTTCACAGTAAGGAAATCCTCCTTATAAATCTGAGCGCTATACATCTGCCTGCTTCTTTCGACCATATTGTGAGCCTCATCAATGAGAAAAATATAATCTCCCTTTATCCCCTCCTGAAAAAATCTCTTAAGATAAACATTCGGGTCAAACACATAGTTGTAATCGCAGATGACATTATCACACCAGCTAGCCGTATCAAGACAAAGCTCAAACGGACAAACGGTATACCTATCCGCCTGTGATAAAATATCATCCCTCTCAATCATTTCACATCTGTGAAGCAGGTCAAAAACCGCATCATTTACTCTGTCAAAATGCCCCTTTGCATACGGACAGGTTACCGGATTGCATTCCATCTCATCACACGGACATAGCTTTTCCTTTGCCGTTATCTGAATAGTTTTTGCCCTGTAACCATTTTTTTCAAGCAGCGCAAACGTTTCCTTTGCGACTGTTGCGGTGATTGTCTTCGCTGTCAGGTAAAAGATTCTGTCTGCCAGCTCCTCACCAACCGCCTTCACTGCCGGAAAAATAGTAGAGATAGTCTTTCCCACACCGGTCGGAGCCTGCATAAAAAGAAGCTTCTGACGCATAATTGTCCTGTAGACATCCGAAACAAGCTTTTTCTGCCCCGGTCTGTACTCATATGGAAAATCGAGTTCTTTGATTGAAGCCTGTCTTTGATTTTTCATTTCACACTGAAACGTTGCCCATTTGCCATACTCTTCCATCAGGTCATCAAACCATTTTTTTATCTCTTCAAATGAGAACTCCTCGCGAAAATACTTAGTCTGCTCCGTTTCCAGATTGCAGTAGGTCATCTGAATGCCTATCGTTTCCATATTATTTTGCAGAGCAAAAATATATGCATAGCACATAGCCTGCGCACGGTGCACAAAAACCGGCTTTTCAAACAGCTCAACCTTTCTGTACATTCCCTTAATCTCATCAACAAAACACTTTCCATCCTCCGTAAAGATGCCATCTGCCCTGCCCTCGACAGTCAGCTCATACAAATCACCCTCAACAACAAGTGAAAGCGGCACCTCTGCCTGATACTCCTTCCCCATGCTGCCCTGGATTTTCCTGTGAATGCGTGTTCCCTCCATCATGGCATCGGCACTCATGGCTCTGGATGACCGGTTGTCTATGTCACCCTCCCTGAAAATAAATTCCACAAGGTTTCTGACCGAAATATGTAATTGTGTTTTCTTTTCACTATAGTTATTTCCAGCTTCTGTCATGTACTCTCCCTGCATATTCCGGATTATGTCAACGGTTTTGTGTTCCGGCAATATTTTCAGTCTGACTCCAGATATTTTTAATACACTGAACATAAAAAGAAGGAGAGCTCCAAGAAGAAACTCTCCCAAAGGATCTTATTCAATTGTATTACGCTACAGTGAATTTATCAACCACATTATCAAATGCCTGGTCATCGCCCATATAGCAGACCTTAAAGTCATTGTTTATACCAATTCCAATCACTCCAAGAAGTGATTTCGCATCAATAAGAATCTGTCTATATTTGAGATCAATGTCAAAATCGCACTTAGAAGCAGCCCCAACAAATTCCTGAACATCATCCAATGTGTTAAGTCTGATTACTGTTTCCTTATTGTACATAGTTAACACCACCTTTATAATCTAAAACATAGTGCTTTCGCACATGCCAATCAATTGTTGCGCCTATTATAACATCTGATATTCATTTGTCAAAAAAATCATAATCCGTCATTTTCCGTCAATTCATGTCATTTTTTTTAATAAATAACTTTTGCGTAACCGATTTTTCACTATATTTTCATGCATGTTTTTTCAAAAAAACAATATAACTGTGAAATTCTTACAAAAATGGCATGATATTTAATTAATTCAAGTTCATTTTTTACAATTTTTCATTTATAAAACTTTATTCTCGTAATTCTTTAACGCATCTATATATATTTCACCGAGCTTGCTAAGCTTCGTGCCCTTGTGCTTGATATAGCCTATATGCATTATTTCACTTTCCTTAAGTGGAATTGCCGCATAGTCATCACCGTTTAAATCCTCAGAAATAATACCTGAGCACAGTGTAAATCCGTTGAGCCCCACCATGAGATTGAGCATTGTGGCTCTGTCATCAGCCTTTATGACACGCTTGTACTCATACGTGCTCATCATCTCCTCAGCATAATAAAAGGAATTGTTCACGCCCTGTTCAAAGGTCAGACATGGGTACTCCTGCAAATCATCAAGTGTAATCTCTTTTTGGCCGGCAAGCGGATGTTTTTTCCAGAGATACACATATGTATTGCATGTGAAGAGCTCTTTAAACTCGATGTCACATTCCTTAAAAAGCTTTCTTAAAACCTTTTCATTGAAATCACTTAAATAAAGAACTCCAATCTCACTCTTTAAGTTCTTTACGTTGTCTATTACCTCTTTCGTCTTTGTCTCGTGAACAGCGAACTCGTACTCATCCATGCCCACCTCTTTAGCAAGCTGTACAAAGGCCTTTACTGCAAATGAATAGTGCTGCATGGAAACCGAGAATTTCTTTTTGGACTCCACATTCAGATACCGGTTCTCAAGCAGATGATACTGCTCCACAACCTGTTTGGCGTATCCTAAAAACTCCTCGCCCTCCGCTGTGACTGTAATTCCACGGTTATTTCTCATGAATACCGTGATTCCAAGCTCCTCCTCCACCTCTCGTACTGTGGCGGACAGATTTGGCTGTGAAACAAAAAGCTTCTTTGCCGCCTCATTCATGGAATTGGATTCTGCAATTGTAAGTACCTGTCTGAGTTGTTGAAGTGTCATTTTCTCTCCTATTGTGAACTGACGGTTTTTAGCAGAATGTGTAACTATTCAGCGCCCAGGCACCTTCGTAAAAACCGCACAATTGTATTATATTAGATAAAATTGTGTATAAACGATGCCCTGTGTATCGGTGATGGTCCTATCTTCTTTAGTGCCTTGATATGCTCTGCCGAGCCATAGCCCTTGTTTGATGCAAATCCATAGCCGGGATATATGTTATCATACTCAACCATCATCCGATCCCTTGTGACCTTAGCCACAATGCTGGCTGCCCCTATTGATATGCTTTTGGCATCTCCCTTTATAATCGGGACCTGCTTTATATCCACCCCTGGGATGGTGACTGCATCGTTAAGTGTCAAATCCGGTGCCGGATCAAGCTTTCCGATTGCCTGTCTCATCGCCTCATATGTAGCCTGCAATATATTTATCTCATCTATCCGCTCGTGCGATGCCATACCTATGCCTACAGAAACCGCCTTTTCCATTATGACATCGTAAAGCTCATCGCGCTTTGCAGCCGTAAGCTTCTTTGAATCATTAATATATAAAATATCACAGTCCTTTGGCAGAATAACCGCACATGCCACAACCGGACCTGCAAGCGGTCCGCGTCCCACCTCATCTATGCCACAAATATGAGCATATGATGCGTACTCGCGCTCATATTTCTTGAGACCTTCTGTGCGGATAAGCTCCTTCTCATACTTGTCCAGGCGCTTTTTTGCACTGTCTACAAGCTTAATCACTCCACCCCTTTCATCTGAGCCGTATGCCTCAATGAACTGTGCAAGCTGTGAATCTGTGATGCTTTTCAGTTGTTCCTTAATATCGCCTATTTTTTCTGCTGACATATCCTTGTCCTATCGTCTATTCTTCGTAACTATTCTTCTATATCTCCGGTCTCTCCAAAGTGATATGGCCTAATTTACCGCTTCTGAAATCATCTATGATGAGTGCAGCCGCCTTGCTGTAATCAGGCTCTCCTCCCTTTGAAAGGCATTTTCTGTTGACAGCGACAGCACTTATAAGCTCTATGATATCATTTTCCTCGCTCACCTCGTATCTTTGTGCCAAAAGCCCCGGATACTCTGCTTTTAGGAACTTTACAAGCTCCACGGCAAGCTCATCAACATTTAAAATCTCATCCTTTATCGAACCTATGAGCGCAAGTCTAAGTCCCACTGTCTGATCCTCAAATTTCGGCCACAGTATGCCCGGGGTATCGAGCAGTTCAACACTTTTATTGAGCCTGATCCACTGCTTGCCCTTTGTCACGCCCGGCTTGTTTCCTGTCTTGGCACAGGCTTTTCCAGCGTATGAGTTGATAAATGTGGACTTTCCGACGTTTGGAATACCAACCACCATAGCTCTTACCGGTCTGTTTTTGATACCACGCTTTCGGTCTCTTTCAATCTTTTCCTTGCAGGCCTCCATCACGATATCTGTGATGCTCTTCATGCCTGACTTGCTTCTAGCATCAAGACTGACTACAAAAAAGCCCTTTTCCTTGAAAAATGCACTCCACTCCCTGGTGCGCTCCTTGTCGGCCAGATCCGCCTTGTTCATCAGAATAAGCCTGTATTTGTTTTTTCCAAGCTCATCAATGTCCGGATTACGGCTGGATAGTGGAATTCTTGCATCCACAAGCTCTATAACCAGATCTATTAATTTAATGTCCTCCTGCATCTGACGCTTTGCCTTGGTCATATGCCCAGGGTACCACTGAAAATTCATAATTCACCTGTCCTTTATCTATATATGTTATAACTATTGCTACTTGATTGTTCCAAAGCTTCCAAGGCCTGAAAATCTAAACCATGCCTTGCCGATAATATAGTCTCTCTTTACATTGCCAATATTGGCATAGCGGCTGTCCTCACTGTTGTTTCGATTGTCTCCAAGTACAAAATACTCGTCCTTTTCAAGCTCTATAGGATCTGAGGCAAGCCCTGCATCCTCCATTGAGGCAACGTCAGTTGATTCCTTGTACAGCTCATCATTCACGTACAGTGCGCCGTCTTTTATCTGAACAGTATCTCCCGGCACCGCTACCACTCTCCTGACATAATAATGCGACTTATTATTTCCGTTTGGCAGAAATACTATCACGTCTCCTGCCTTTGGCTTTGACATGATATATGCAAACCTGTTCACAAGAATATTATCATCGTTCTCCAATGTCTGCTCCATAGCCTGGCCCACCACATTTGTACGTATACCGAAAAATGACACCAGCACATATGCCAGACCTATCACTACAATCAGCTCCACTACCCACGAAACAATTTCCTTGAACAATGGCAGATTAAATTTTCTTCTTTGCCTTCTAAAGCTAAGTCCTGCTCGTCTTCTGGACATCTTACACCTCTTGCTAACTAATATTTTATTGCGTAATCTTAATTATATATTGTTTTCATGTTTGTTGCAAGCTGTAACCCTGAAAACTAAAAAGACCATTCTCATACGATTGCTCGCAGAAAATGGTCTCTTTCGCGTAAAAATATTATTTTACAAGCTCTTTAACCTTAGCAGCTTTTCCGATACGGTCTCTTAAGTAGTAAAGCTTAGCACGACGTACTTTACCTTTACGTACAATCTCAACCTTCTCTACGTTTGGTGAGTGGAGTGGCCATGTCTTCTCAACACCTACACCGTTAGAAAGCTTTCTAACTGTGAATGTTGTACGGTTTGATCCGTTCTGCTTTTTGATTACTGTTCCCTCGAATACCTGGATACGCTCACGGTTACCCTCTTTGATTTTTCCGTATACCTTTACAGTATCTCCTACAGAAAACTCAGGTGCCTCGGCCTTTAACTGCTCGTTCTCGATGCTTTTAATAATTTCACTTGCGTTCATTTTGTGACCTCCTAATTATTTTGACGTTCTTAATGCTACTACTATTTTCACAACAGAGGACCATCTCTTTTATTCACAACATTGGTACTTTACCACAGATTCATGGGATTTGCAAGTATTTTTTACTATCTTTTGCCTACCTCATGCATTATTTTTAGTCATCCAGTATACGGATGATTTTGAAAAATGCAATCCCATACTCTCCTGCAGCCTCATAGACGCCTCATTGCCCACGATTATCTGTCCATATGGTATCCATCCGTTCTCCAGTGCCCTGTTGAAAGCATATGTTTCAAGGGCTGTGGCAAGCTTTTTATGCCTGTACTGCGGCTTTACATAGAGCATGCCGATGCTGCCCTCCTCATGGATTCCGATGATTCCCGCGAGGGTATTAATGGTATCATCAACAGTATTATCACTCAAAAAAGCTCCGTAGACAGCACCTGCCTCTATCCTGTCTACGATATAATCCGGATTATCAAAGCCCGGGTACATTGGCGCAGCCTCCCGTATATCAGCTGCATCCAGCTTTCTTATAGTTAAGCCATTTGGCATCGGCTTTCCATCCGGTCTGTACAGTCCGCTGACAGATAGCTTTTCTTTGTTTGTATACACCGCCTGTCTGCACTCTACAGTCTCATTAAAGCCATTTGCTGTAAAGAGCTCAACATATCTTTGCTGGTGAAGCACTATGCCATTTACAATCTGATCTGTAACGTTTTTTGGAATATGCTGACTGCTGTATTTATCAACAGACTTTGTGACATTTTCCTGCACCAAATCAATAAGCTTCGACTCGCCCTCATCCGGCCTTGTATGAAAGCATACCTTTGATACCATGTCCCGAAGCAGATATTCGCCATCTGCCTCAAACAGTATCTCGGCGCAGCCCCTGTTTATAAGCTCTATCATATCAATATGAAGCAGTTTATTTTTCATAAGAAACTCTCTGCATTTATCAAGTCTTTTAAACCCGGCATACAAATCCGGTCTGCGCTCCTTTGTGCGCTCAATAGACTTTTCAAGGCGCCATGCATCTATCTTTTTCTGATTGCCTGACATCAGTACCTCAGGCACCTTTTTGCCATGCCACTCAACAGGACGTGAATACTGAGGGTATTCGAGCAGATTGCCATGAAACGACTCTGTCTCTGCCGAAATGTCATTGTGCAGCACCCCCGGAACCAGACGTGAAATTGCATCTATCATTACCATCGACGGCAGCTCTCCGCCTGTTAGAACATAATCGCCGATAGAGACATAATCCGTTACCGTCTCCTCCAGCACACGCTCGTCAATACCTTCATAGTGTCCACATAGAAAAATGAGGTCATCACACTTTGCGAATTCTGCCGCCATCTGCTGGTTGAACACGCTACCCTGTGGAGTAACATAAATCAGACGCGCATTGTGATTTTTTATTTCTTCTGCTGTATTTTTATATGATGTATTTTCATATAATATATTTTCATCGGCGATATTTTTCCCGGAATTATCCCCTGAATGGACCTGATTACATTTATTGATCTGACTCACCACACTTCTCACAGCCTGATACACCGGCTCTGCCTGCATAAGCATCCCCGCGCCGCCACCATATGTGTAATCATCAACCTTATTGTGCTTATTGTGCGCAAAATCCCTGATATTTACCGTATTGAGTGATATAATATTCTGTTTTAAAGCTCTGCCTGTGATACTCTCTGACAGTCCCTGTTCTATCATCTGTGGGAATAAGGTCAGCACATGAAATCTCATTTTCCTCTATCTCCTGTTATCATCCTGTTTTACAGTTTTACGATTTAAAATATATGATTTTGTTCAATTTTATATCTCATTTTACGGTTTTTGCAGTTTGAGATGCAGCTATCTCAAACCTGCCAGCAGATGCACCTTCATCGTGCCATTTTCCACATCAACGTCCAGTATACAATCCTTTATTGCCGGAATCAGCAGATCATTTGCACCGGCTTTCTTAACAACGTACACATCGTTGGCACCGGTCTGGAGTACATCAGCTATGACTCCAAGCTCCTCTCCCTCGTCTGATGTGACTGAAAGCCCGATAAGATCAGCTATAAAGTACTCGTTTTCCTCAAGCGGCACCGCATTTTCCCTTGTCACAAAAAGAGGTGCCTTTTTATATTTTTCCACATCATTTATGTCATCTATGCCCTTAAATTTCAAGATAACCTGGTTCTTGAAAAATTTGACAGAAGTTATTTCCAAATCCCTGCGCTCTTTGCCATTATCCAGAATGACATTTTTAAGCTTTTTAAAACGGGCAGCATCGTCAGTGGTTGGGAACACCTTTACCTCACCGCGAATGCCGTGTGTGCTCGTAATTACACCTACCTGTAGTAAATCTTCCATTCTCTGTCTCCTGATATTAATATAAATCATGACTATTCAGCCCACGCACATTCTCAAAACCATACAATACCGGTTCTGAATAGTTACTTTAAATTATAAAAAAACAGGCATCTCATAAGAGATGCCTTCATGTTACTGTACTATCTCAACAATAACCTTTTTGTCTTCTTTAGAGGCTGCGGCCTTAACAACTGAACGAATAGCCTTAGCAATACGTCCCTGCTTGCCGATCACTTTGCCCATGTCAGACTGTGCAACACGTAATTCCAAAACAATTGCTTTCTCGTTTTCGGTCTCAGTTACATTAACCTCATCCGGATAATCAACTAAAGATTTTGCAATTACTTCAACTAATTCTTTCATTACGCCACCTCTTTATCCTATTTCTCGATACCAGCACTCTTGAAGATTCTAGCTACTGTCTCAGTTGGCTGTGCGCCGTTTGATAACCATTTCTTAGCTAATTCCTCATTTACATGATACTCGCTAGGATCCTTAGTTGGATCGTATGTTCCGATCTCCTCGATGCATCTTCCATCTCTTGGTGATCTAGAGTCTGCAACTACGATTCTATAGAAAGGAGCTTTCTTCTGTCCCATTCTTCTTAATCTGATCTTTACTGCCATTTTGTTTCACCTCCTCATAGGTTTATTGAATAATATATATCAAAAGTAAAATAAATACTTTTGTTAACAAAACATGAAATTCTTTAATGAAATCCATTAAAACGGAAGTCCTTTGAATAAGCCTCCAAGACCACCGCCTCCACGGCGTCCTTTTTTGCCGCCCATCATACCGGGCATCTGCTTCATGAACTTCTTTGTCTGCTCAAACTGCTTTACAAGTCTGTTGACCTCTGATATATCCACGCCTGCGCCTCTTGCTATACGAGACTTGCGGCTTGGATTAAGAAGCTTTGGATTTCGTCTTTCCTCCGGTGTCATGGAATAGATGATTGCCTCTGTGCGGGCCATACCCTTTTCAGCTTCATCTGTATCAATATCCGGCATCTTGCCTCCACCGATACCCATTCCCGGCATCATGCCCATCACGCTTGAAAGACCGCCCATCTTCTTCATCTGACTCATCGAATCAAGGTACATCTCAAAATCAAACTCATTTTTGCGCATCTTCTGCTCAAGCTTCTTGGCCTGTTCCTCATCAATGTTCTCCTGCGCCTTCTCAATCATGGAAAGCACATCGCCCATGCCGAGGATTCTTGAAGCCATACGCTCCGGATAGAACTGCTCAAGGTCTGAAAGCTTCTCTCCCATACCTGCGTATAGTATCGGCTTTCCTGTAACGGCTCTGATTGAAAGTGCCGCTCCACCTCTGGTGTCACCATCAAGCTTTGTGATGACAACTCCGTCAATTCCTATCTTTTCATCAAAGGTACCTGCTACATTTACCGCATCCTGACCTGTCATGGCATCTACCACGAGGATGGTCTGGAAAACATCAGTAGCTTCTTTTATCTCAATAAGCTCTGCCATCATATCCTCATCAATATGAAGACGTCCGGCAGTATCGATGATAACAACATTGAAATCGTTTTTCTTAGCGTGCTCCACAGCAGCCTTTGCAATGTCGGCAGGCTTGTTTTTGTCACCCATTGAGAAAACCTCAACGCCCTGCTTCTCACCGTTTATCTTTAACTGCTCAATCGCAGCCGGACGATACACATCACAGGCTACAAGCAGTGATTTCTTGCCCTTGCTCTTAAGCTTTCCGGCAATTTTTGCTGTGGTGGTTGTCTTACCGGCTCCCTGAAGACCTACCATCATGATAACGGTAAGCTCCTTGCCCGGCCTGAAAGCAATCTCTGTTGTCTCAGAGCCCATAAGCTTAATCATCTCTTCGTTTACGATTTTGATGACCATCTGACCGGGATTGAGACCATTCATGACATCCTGTCCGATTGCTCTCTCCTGAACACTCTTTGTGAACTGCTTAACAACCTTGAAGTTAACATCGGCCTCAAGGAGTGCCATCTTAACCTCTTTAAGAGCAGCCTTTACATCATCCTCAGTAAGCTTTCCCTTGCTGCGGAGATTCTTGAAAACGTTCTGCAGTTTTTCTGATAAACTGTCAAATGCCATATTACAGCTCCTCTAATATCTGATTCGAAATAGCTTCGATTTCATTCATTAATAGCTCATTATGTGATTTCTTAAAATCATTTGTCAGCTCATGAATCCTTCGTATGTCACTCTTTATGGACATGAACTTTTCAACAAGATGCAGCTTTGCCTCATAGTCAAGCAGCTTCTTATTGCATCTCTTAATCAGATCGGCAACACCCTGACGGGAAATCCCCTCCTCGGATGCAATCTCACCGAGTGACAAATCATTGAAGACAAAATCCTCATATACCTGACGCTGATGCTCATTCAAAAGCTCACCGTAGAAATCATATAAATATGCCTGTTCAAGTTTTTCTTCCATATCAAGTATCCTCTTTTTCCCTCGAACCTATGGTAGAATAACACATAGTTTGCCCGGTGTCAAGTAAAAATACTTGATACTTTTATTTTTATATCATAGTGCGTACAATTCTTGGCTTATAGCCCTTCTTCTCGAGCGCAGCAATAATCTGCTCCTTGTGCTCTGTACCAAAACACTCAAGCGTGATGCGAAGCTCGACAGCCGCACTTCTGTTTGTAGTGACAAACTGGTTATGCTCCAGCTTGATTACATTGCCCTGTACATCGGCAAGAGTCTGTGAAACCTTGGCAAGCTCGCCCGGCTTATCCGGCAGAAGCACTGAAACAGTAAAGATTCTGTCTCTGAAGATAAGACCCTGCTGTACAACTGATGACATGGTAATAACATCCATGTTTCCGCCGCTTAGGATAGAAACCACTCTCTTGTCCTTTACTCCGAGATGCTTAAGCGCAGCTACAGTCAGAAGACCTGAGTTTTCGACTATCATCTTGTGATTCTCAACCATGTCAAGGAAGGCCACGATAAGCTCGTCATCCTCCACTGTGATAATATCATCAAGATTTTTCTTTATGTATGGGAAAATATTTGAGCCCGGTGTCTTTACCGCTGTTCCGTCTGCAATAGTATTTACGCTTGGTAAAGTGGTCACTTTCCCATTCTTAAATGACTCCTGCATACAATTAGCGCCGGCCGGCTCCACTCCGATAACCTTAATCTTTGGGTTTAAGAGCTTTGCAAGTGTGGATACACCTGTTGCCAGCCCGCCGCCGCCGATTGGAACGAGGATGTACTCAACAAGAGGAAGCTCCTTAAATATCTCCATAGCAATAGTTCCCTGTCCTGTTGCGACAGCTAAATCATCAAACGGATGGATAAATGTGTAGCCCTCTTTCTCTGCAAGCTCATATGCCTTGGCACATGCCTCATCATACACATCTCCATAAAGCACTACCTCAGCGCCGTAGCTCTTTGTACGGTTTACCTTGATAAGAGGTGTGGTGGTAGGCATCACGATTACAGCCTTGCAGCCATAGCACTTTGCAGCATACGCAACACCCTGCGCATGGTTTCCTGCAGATGCTGTGATGAGTCCCTTTGCCCTCTCCTCATCTGTGAGTGTGCTTATCTTGTAGTACGCACCTCTGACCTTGTAAGCTCCGGTAAACTGCATATTTTCAGGCTTCAGATATACCTTATTGCCTGTCTGGTCACTTAAAAAGTCACTGTAAATGAGCTTTGTCTCAAGGGTGACCTCCTTGACCTTCTCACTTGCTTCTTCAAATTTATCTAATGTCAGCATATTTGTTCTCCCTTTCATTTCTTCGGTATAACTATTCATACCCACCCACACATTATTCGCAAAAATGCATTGTTCTCAGTGGTTCTGAATAGTTATTTTTCATTATATTATACCAAAAATTCCGTACAGATATATATAAACTGATATATCAGATTATTATAAACAATATAACTTATACGCTCAAAGATATTCTCAAATTATTCCGTTTTAGTATCAAACAATGCATTCACGAACTCGTCCGAATCAAATTTCTGCAAATCATCGATAGTCTCACCGACTCCGATATACTTGACCGGCACTGAAAGCTCCGACTGTATCGCTACAGCGATACCGCCCTTTGCCGTACCATCCATCTTAGTAAGCACGATGCCCGAAATCTTTGCCACATCAGAAAACTCTCTCGCCTGAACCAGTGCATTCTGGCCTGTGGTCGCATCAAGCACGACGAGCGTCTCTCTGTACGCATCCGGATACTCACTCTCCAGGATTTTATTAATCTTTCCGAGCTCATTCATCAGATTCTTTTTGTTGTGGAGTCTTCCGGCTGTATCCACGAGAAGCACATCTGCGTTTCTGGCCTTTGAAGCTGCAACTGCATCATATACAACAGCTCCCGGGTCAGCACCCTCGGCACCGCCAATCATATCAACCCCGGCGCGGTTTGCCCATTCCTTCAGCTGGTCTCCTGCTGCCGCCCTGAAGGTATCGGCCCCTGCAATAACTACCTTCTTGCCCTGTTCCTTAAGCTTTCCTGCAAGCTTTCCGACAGTGGTAGTCTTTCCTACTCCGTTGACACCGATTACAAGCACAACAGATTTTTCATTTTCAAATCTGTAGGCTGTCTCCTCCACCTTCATCTGCTCCTTGATGCTCTCAATCAAGAGTTCCTTGCACTCTGCCGGCTCCTTGATGTGCTGCTCCTTCACCTTCCTCTGCAGATCCTCGATGATACTCTCTGTAGCTCTCACTCCGAGGTCTCCCATGATGAGAATCTCCTCAAGCTCCTCATAAAAATCATCATCTATATGCGAAAATCCACTGAAAAGTGAATCTATGCCTGAAACAATATTGTCTCTGGTCTTTGTCAGTCCTGAAACGAGCCTCTTAAAAAAGCCCGGCTTCTTTTCTTTTTCTTCCATTTCAACTCTCCATAAATAAAATTTTACTGTGTCAGATCATTCTCTATCAGATTCACTGAAACGAGTGTTGAAACACCCTTTTCCTGCATCGTGATACCATATAGTCTGTCCGCTGCCGCCATTGTACCACGTCTGTGTGTGATAACGATAAACTGTGTGTTCTTTGTAAGCTTGTTCAGATAATTTGCATAGCGCGAAACGTTCGAATCATCAAGCGCCGCCTCAATCTCATCAAGCAGACAAAACGGTGATGGCTTAAGTGCCTGAATGGCAAACAAAAGCGCTATAGCGGTGAGCGCCTTTTCTCCACCGGACATCTGCATCATATTCTGAAGCTTCTTTCCGGGCGGCTGTGCAACGATTCTTATGCCGCATTCCAGTATATCCTCATCCTCCACAAGCTCCAGAGAACCATGTCCACCACCAAAAAGCTGCTTAAAGGACTTGTCAAACTCTCTCTGAATCTCGGCAAACTTCTCTGTAAACTGCTTTCTCATACCACTGTCAAGCTCATCAATGATGCCAACCAGAGTCTTTTCAGCCTCGATAAGGTCATCATGCTGTCCCTTCAAGAACTCATAACGCGTTGAAATCTCCCTGTATTCCTCAATAGCGTTGACATTTACATCTCCGAGGCGTCTGATTTCGTCCTTTATGCCTGCAATCAGCTTCTTTAATGAAGGCAGATCATCGTATGCATCATTTCTAAGCTCTGCTGCCGCATGCGGAGTAAGCTCATATTCATCCCACATGTAGTTGGTCTGAGTCTCTGAAGCCTCCTTAAGCTTATCTCTCTGGCTGTTCAGTCTGAAAAGCTCCTTATCCAGATCAGCCTGTTTCTTTGAAACTTCCTCCTGCTTTGCAAAAAAGCCTCTGTAATCATCAGACATCTTTTCCTTTTTTGTAAGGCTCTCCCTAAGCTCCTCGTCAAGCTTAGAATTGTTGTCCTTTGATGCCAGAATGGTCTGTGTGATTGCATCAATATCAGCCTGCTTCTTTTTAATATCATCCTTTGCAGCAGCTGCACCTTCCACAAGGCTTTCCTTCTGCTCATCAAATTTCTCTATCTCTGAATTGATACGATTGATATTTTCTATAGCAAATTCTGCCGTCTTTGTAATATTTGCAAGCTCTAGTGAAATGGCAGCAGCCTTGTGTGAAGCCTCCTGCTCAAGTACTCCCTGCTTTTCAAGAATCTCACTGTATGAGCTGTTTTCTTTCTCAAGCTGCTCCTCACGCTGCTTTGATGCCTCAAGCTGCGCTGCAATATCCTTCTTGCCCTGATTTATCTCTTCGAGCTGTTTTTCAATCTCGGCATTTTCTGTGCGCAGATCCTCGTAGACATTCGCACTCTCCTTCTTTTGCTGGTCTGCCCTGTCAACAGAAATCTTTGCTGTATTCTGCTCAATATACTTCTCCTGCAGCAAGGTCTTTGTGGCTGCTATATCCTCCTCGCCAAGCGCAATAGCAGTCGCAATATCATCCTTTCTGGCTCTAAGCTCTTTAAGCTTTGTCTTAGTCTGATCAACTCTCTTTTCAAGCTCCTCAATCTCACGATTTCTCGCAAGCAGATTTGATGAATTTTTAAACGCACCACCGGACATAGAGCCTCCCGGTGCCAGATACTCTCCCTCGACAGTCACAATATGGAGTGAATAGTGATTTTTCTTTGCAAGCGCAATGGCATTGTCAATTGTGTCCACCACAATCACTCTGCCAAGCAGGTATGCAACAACCTCATCAAACTTCGGATCACACTTCACCAGCTTATTTGCAATGCCAAGCACACCCTTTTCGCCGAGTGCCGCCTCATTTTTAGTATTTCTGTTTGCACGCACACTTGTAAGAGGTAAAAACGTTGCTCGACCAAAATGATTGGCCTTCAAAAAGCCAATCATCTTTTTGGCTGTAGCCTCATCCTCAGTGACGATATTCTGGATATTACCACTTAAGGCTGTCTCTATCGCTATCTCATAGCGCTTATCCACCTGTATAAGATCTGAAACCACTCCGAGAAGCCCCGGATTTTTAGCCTTCTGCTCCATAACACGCTTGATGCTGTTGCCATAGCCATCATAGCGCTCGGCAATGTTTTTAAGCGACTCAAGCCTGGAAACAGACTTATGATACTCTGTGGAAGCCTCCTCCATCAGGCGGGCATTCTCTCTGGACTTATCTCTCCACTCCCCAGCCTTTGCCAAAAGAGCCGACTCCTTTTCCTTTAAACCGGCTATCTCTTCATTGACAGCATTAAGCTTCTTATTAGCCTCATCCAATATATCATCAAGCCCTGCTTCCCTTGTCTTCCTATCTAAAAGACGCTTGGTAAGCTCTGCCTTTCTGATATTAATCTGCTCAAGCATAGTGGCAAAACGCTGCTGCCTTGACTGGATACTGCCTCGCTCCTGAAGCAGGGCGATAAGCTCATTCTTGCCCTTTTCCAGTCCGTCATTGCAGCGGTTAACCTCTGCAAGCACAGCCTCATGCTCGTTTACCGCAAGAATCTCATTCAGCTTCATCTGCTCTATCTCAGCTTCCAGTGCAGCTTTTTTGTCATCATACTCTTTCCTGCTTTTAAGACGCTCAGCCTTTTCCTTTTCGATAGCTAAAAGGCGCGACTGCAGATGCTCATCCGTCATTTCGGCCGTGTGAATCTGCTCCTTTAAAAGCTCTATCTGACTCTCAAGCTTCTGTCTGGTGGATGAAGTGCTTGTGATGCTATCACGAAGAGACTCGATACGCTCATCCATCTGCTGCATATCGTTCCCAAGCCTCTCATACTCTGCCTTGATGCTCTCATATGTGGCGTTGGTCTCCTTTAGCTCGTCATCCGCAATAGCGTATTTCTCATCAGCTGACTTTAGCTCGGTCTCAATGCGCGCTGATTCAAGCAAAAACATGTTGACATCGTAGGTCTTCAGCTCTTCTCTCTTTTTAAGATATGTATGAGCCTTCTCGGACTGTCTCTGTAACGGACCTACCTGTCTCTCAAGCTCTGTCAGAATATCATTGACACGCACAAGGTTCTCTCGCTCATTATCGAGCTTCTTTTGTGCTGTAAGCTTTCTCTTTTTAAACTTCACAATGCCGGCAGCCTCATCAAACAGCTCTCGCCTCTCCTCCGGCTTTCCACTTAAAATCCTGTCAATCTGGCCCTGTCCAATGATGGAATAGCCCTCTTTACCGATACCGGTATCATAGAAAAGCTCCGAAACCTCCTTGAGTCTGCACGGATTGCCATTGATTAGATACTCACTCTCCCCTGAGCGGTAAACACGTCTGGCAACCGTAACCTCATTGAAATCAATCGCAAGCGAATGGTCTGAATTGTCAAGTGTGATTGCAACATACGCGTATCCAAGCGGCTTCCTGTTCTCTGTACCTGCAAAAATAACATCCTGCATGCTGGCACCACGAAGCTGCTTTGCGCTCTGCTCACCGAGCACCCATCTGACCGCATCGGCGACATTACTCTTTCCACTGCCGTTTGGCCCGACAATACCTGTGATGCCGTTGTGGAACTCAAAAACAATTTTGTTGGCAAAGGACTTAAAGCCCTGTACTTCCAAACTCTTTAAATACATTAAAAACTCCTATTCCCTGTTTCTGTACAAAAGAAGTGCCTGATATGCAGCCTGCTGCTCCGCCGCCTTCTTTGTGTGGCCTTCTCCCTCGCTGACACGCTCGCCGTCCACAAGCACAGCAACTGTAAACTGCTTGTCATGGTCCGGACCGCTCTCATCAATAAGTTCATAGGAAAGCTGCTCGTGTCTGCCCTGTATAAGCTCCTGAAGGATAGTCTTGCTATCATAAAAGAGCTGCTTATTCTCAATATCAGTCATGATAAACCTAAGCACAAACTCCTTTGCATTAGTAAAACCACCATCTAAATAAATTGCTCCAATCACTGCCTCAAGTGCATCAGAAAGAATCGATTTTCTCTTTCTGCCCCCTGTATGATCCTCGCCCCTGCCAAGACGTAAGTACTTTCCAAGGTCAAGTGGCTTTGTACAAAGTGCAAGAGTCGGCTCACAAACAATGCTTGCGCGCAGCTTGGTAAGCTCACCCTCAGGCTTTTGCGGATAATTGATAAACAAAAACTCACTTGAAACTATTTCCAAAACAGCATCGCCCAAAAACTCCAGACGTTCGTTATCAGAATGCTTTTTCATGTGCTTTTCATTGGCATACGAGCTGTGTGTCAGCGCCTGCTCAAGCAGATGTCGGTTCTTGAACGTATAGCCTATTTTGCTTTGAAATTCATTTAAATCTGCCATAATTTTTCCTCTATTTCTATATCTATCCATTTTACATGTTCCGTGAGTATAACGAAAAGCCCTCATAATAAAGGGCTTTTCATTAGTTAAACATACTACTGCTCGCTTACAGCTTTTTTAATCTGCTCAACAGCATCGCCTACAGTGACGATTTTCTCTGCTTCCTCATTAGGAATCTCGATATCGAACTCTTCCTCGATACCCATGATAATCTGGAATACATCCAGAGAGTCAGCGCCAAGATCATCAATGAATGTTGACTCCATAGTAACCTCGGTCTCGTCCACGTTAAGTACCTCGACAATAATGTCTCTAAGCTTCTCAAATTCCATTTTTAATACCTCTCATTTCTGTTTATAGTGACCAATCATACAGCAGTACTGCTATCTAATCAGCCGGCTTATTAATAATATATTCTTTAATTTTATCATTAATCTCTTTTTCCTTAAATGTAACACATTGGAAAACAGAGTTAGTGATTTCCTTTGCCTTGGAGCTGCCGTGTGTCTTTACCACAAGACCATTCAATCCTAAAAGCGGTGCTCCGCCGTACTCGGTCGCATCAAATGACTTTAGCGTATTCTTAAGAGCCGGAAGTGCAAGTGCAGCTCCTATCTTGCTCTTTAATGTGCTCATGAGACCCTTCTTGATAACCCCGATAAGAGTAGAGCTAAGGCCCTCGTAGAGCTTTAATATGACATTGCCCGTGAAAGCCTCGCAGACTATAACATCTGCATCTCCCTTTGGAATATCCCTTGCCTCAATGCTTCCGACAAAATTGATATCTGTGCACTCTCTAAGAAGCGGCATGGTCTCCTTTACCAGGGCATTACCTTTCTCCTCCTCTGCACCGATATTGACCAGTGCAACCTTTGGATTCTTCACGCCGACAACATGCTCCATATAGATAGAGCCCATCTTGGCAAACTGTACCAGATGCTCAGCTCTGGCATCCACATTGGCTCCACAGTCTATGAGCAGAGATACACCTCTCTCAGTCGGAATAAGTGGTGCCAAAGGCGGCCTTTGTATGCCCTTTATCCTGCCGACTATTACCTGTCCTCCGACAAGTACAGCACCTGAGCTTCCTGCCGAAACAAATGCATCAGCCTCTTTATTCTTGACCATATTCATGCCAACAACGATTGATGACTGCTTCTTTCGTCTGATTGCCAGAACCGGTGGCTCTGCCATCTCTATAACCTCAGGCGCATCTACTATCTCTATCTGCTCCTTAGGATATGTATACAAAGAAAGCTCCCTCTCTACCGGTACCTTCTGTCCTACAAGAAATATCTTTATATCATTTCTTTTGTTAACCGCATCTACCGCACCCTTTACTACCTCTGCGGGTGCATTGTCGCCACCCATTGCATCGAGTGCGACCCTTGTTGTACTTTGCATTGTGACCTCCCTGTGCCTGCTAAAAAGCAAACTACTAATTGATTAAATAAAATATACTATAATCATAGGTATAAATCAATAACCAATTCACTACTCTATATGGCTTCCATCATTCTCCCGGACTCATTGAAATAACCTTGCCACAGTTCCATAAATCAGCAGTGCGCTTTGCTGCATCAAGTCTGTCATCGTCTGACTTGAAATCAATATTCACAGAGTGGCATCCGCACTCAAGACATGTCACATAATATGAGCTGCCGCAGTCCTCCTCGAGAATCCCGGCACCGCCACAGAGCGGGCACTCATAGATTTCAACTAAATCGTCTATATTATTCATGATAGTTTGCTTCCTTCTTTCTTTAATATCTAAATATCCTCTCAGTATAATAACATCCCTGCAAGCTATATACAAGCAAAAAGTACCTTCATTTTATTATGGGATAAAAAAGGGATAAAATCAATCAAAAAAGGATTGAACGATATCGTTCAATCCTTAATTTTACTGGTTTTCTACTATTAGTCCTGAGGAATGATTTCTTTTTTGTTGTATGATCCGCAGTTCTTGCAAACTCTGTGTGGCATCATAAGCTCTCCACATTTGCTGCATTTTACTAAAGTAGGAGCAGACATTTTCCAGTTTGCTCTTCTCTTATCTCTTCTTCCCTTAGAAGATTTATTCTTTGGACAAATTGACATTTGTTTACACCTCCTTAAACTTGTTAAATATATCCTGGAACGCTGCCATTCTTGGATCCGGTACAAAACTATCGCAACTGCAGGTGCCTTTATTCAAGTTCATCCCGCAGACTTTACAAATACCTTTGCAATCGTCTTTGCACAGAACTCTCATTGGCCAGTTCACCAGAATTTCGGCGTAGACAAGTTTATCTACATCGAGTTCAAACCCAATCAGGTAGTCAGTTTCCTCCATCTCTTCATCGACTAATGCTCCGTCTGTGATTTTCAGAGTCTTGTCAATGTCAAAATGCATGTTTGTTGGAACTTCTTCCAAGCATCGGCTGCACGGTATCGCTATGTCTATATCTACTGTTCCCGTGATGTGCACTGCTGCATTCTCCACGTTTGAGATATGAAGTGATATCGGCTGCTTTTTCAGAATAGGATAATCTCCTAAACGCGACTCAAATGATGTGAGCGTAAGCTCTGTCTCAATTGTTGTCTCTTTATTTATAGATTTTACAATGGTTGATATATCAATCATAGTTCTCTCCTATTCACACCTAACCAATTATACATATTGGAGTGGTGTTTGTCAATAAAATTTTATAATTTATCCACAACTTTTTGCTTTTTATTAGCCAACAAGCTTTACTGTCTCACGGCAGATTGCAAGCTCCTCGTTTGTAGGGATGACACATACCTTTACGCTTGAGTCTGCTGTTGAGATAAGTGCCTCCACGCCGCGTGTCTTGTCGTTTGTTACACGGTCAATCTTTATGCCAAGGTAGCCTAAGTATGCCATGATTTTTTCTCTTACAAAGCTTGTGTTCTCACCGATTCCTGCTGTGAATGCGATGGCATCTACTCCGTTCATTGCTGCTGCATATGCTCCGATGTATTTTGCTACCCTGTAGCTGAATACTTCTACTGCTGCGATGGCACGCTCGTTGCCCTCATTGTAGGCTGCCTCAAGGTCTCTGAAGTCACTTGATACTCCTGACATGCCGGCTACTCCTGACTTCTTGTTGAGCACATTCATCACACCATCGATGTCAAGGTTTTCTTTCTTTGCGATGAACTCCATGATTGATGGGTCGATATCACCTGAACGTGTTCCCATTACAAGTCCCTCAAGTGGTGTAAGTCCCATTGATGTATCTACACATTTACCGTTTAATACTGCGCTGACTGAAGCTCCGTTTCCAAGGTGTGCTACGATAATCTTTGAGTTGTTTAAGTCCATTCCAAGGTAGCTTGCTGCCTCCTTTGATACGAAGCTGTGGCTTGTGCCGTGGAAGCCGTATCTTCTTACCTTGTACTTCTCATAGTACTCATATGGAAGGCCGTAGAGATATGCTTTCTCAGGCATTGTCTGATGGAAGGCTGTATCAAATACTCCTACCATTGGTACGTTTGGCATAAGTGCCTGGCATGCTCTGATTCCGATAATATTTGCAGGGTTGTGAAGAGGTGCGAGGTCGTTGCACTCCTCTACCTGTGCTATTACTTCCTCTGTGATGACTACTGAGTCTGAGAACTTCTCTCCACCGTGCACTACACGATGTCCTACTGCATCGATCTCTGCAAGTGATTTTACTGCGCCTGTCTTTGGATTTACAAGTGCATCGAGTACCATCTGGATGGCCTCTTTATGTGTTGGCATAGGTGCCTCTGTGATTTCCTTATCAAGACCCTCTTTCTGATATACGAGTCTGCCATCGATTCCGATTCTCTCGCAGAGTCCTTTTGCAAGTACCTCCTCTGAATCTGAATTGATGAGCTGGTATTTCAGTGATGAACTACCGCAATTAATTACTAATACATTCATTGTTTTGTCTCCTTTGGTTTAAAATTACAATACTATTGTTAGTATAAACTTATTTTTCAAATGCGACAAGGGTGTTTTTGTGGTATTATGGTTTTGAACTCTAAAAAAAACATTATTGATTAAAGGAGCAGCAAAACATGAAGGTCGCAGGTGTGATTACCGAATACAATCCATTCCACAATGGGCACAAATATCAGCTGGAGCAGATTAAAAGGCAGACATCTGCTGATTATATCGTCGTAGTAATGAGCGGTGATTTCGTGCAAAGAGGTGAGCCTGCCATCATTGACAAATACGAGCGCACACGCATGGCGCTTTTGAGCGGTGCCGACCTGGTGCTTGAGCTTCCATCGGTCTTTGCCACTGCTTCTGCCGAGTTTTTTGCCGGTGGCGGAGTCAGTGTACTCAAAAACACAGGTGTGGTGGACATGCTGTGCTATGGTGTGGAGTCTGTGGACCATGAACTTACAAAGCTTGTGGCTGGCGTGCTTAAGAATCCGCCTGCTGAGTATTCCACCTCTCTTGCCAGGCTGATTCAGGGCGGGATGAGCTTTCCTGCGGCCAGGAGCAGAGCGCTATGTGAATATTTTCGAGATACCTATGACAACGCTTCCGAGAAAATAGATGCTTTCATAGCTTCACCCAATAATATTCTGGCCATTGAGTATGAGAAGGCTTTGATGGACTATGATATTATGGGATTTCCTATTCAGCGCGTCGGTGAAGGATATCACAGCACTGATTCGACAAGTGAGTTTTCTTCCGCTACGGCTGTACGCGGGGTGATTTCGACCTTAATTGATATAGACAAACACAACACTATTACTAATATGCAGCTTGATAATTCATGGATTTCCACAAAGTTCAGTCAGCTAATGCCATCAGACTGCGCCGATATTCTTGTCAATTGTATTTTAGGCGGTCATATTGTGTTTCCGGATGATATTTCTGAAATGCTTTACTATCGCCTGCTGACCTGGAAGGATAAAGGCTTTGCGCAGTATTCAGACTGTACAAAGGAGCTTTCTGCAAAGATAGTTAAAAATATTTATAAATATGAAAGTTTTACGCAGTTTTGTAACTTACTGAAGAGTAAAAATCTGACTTATACGCGTATTTCAAGGGTTCTCACGCATATTTTACTTGGTATTGAGAATAATGATTTTAACATATGTATGGATAATCCTTATCTGCGCATACTCGGTTTCAAAAAATCATCAGGAGAGCTTATGCATCTCCTCAAAAAAAGAGCATCAGCGCCTATTATTACAAAAGTCGCTGATGCTCCGTACGAGCTTATTTCCAAGGATATTTTTGCTGCTGATTTGTATGGCAGGCTGTGTCATTCACAGCAAAATGAGTTTACACATGGGGTTGTAATTATTTAATCTACAGCTCCATTATAATTTCTCGCGCCAGACTTTCCTCTATAGGCTTTGCATACACTCCCGGTGCAAACTCAACAGTGGCTCCTATACCTTTTTGGAGCACAAAACGCAGCTTGCCGTCTCTCACCTTTTTGTCGGTGTAGAGCTTTTTAACAAGTGCCTCCCTGTCTATATAGTCAGGTATACGTGTCGGAAGACCGGCTCTCTCATAGAGCTTTATCACGCGCTCTGCCTGCTCCTCTGACATATAGCCAAGCCGTGCTGACATGAGTGCCTGTGCTGCCATTCCGATTGACAGTGCCTCTCCGTGCAGCAGCTTGTAGTCGCTGACTGTCTCGATTGCCCGGCCTACTGTGTGGCCCAGATTTAAGGTTTCGCGAAGTCCCGCCTCTCGCTCATCCTTCATGACCACATTGTACTTGATACGGCAGTTATTTTCTGCGATATACTCACATGCAAATTTCTTGAATGAATATATATCATCCAGATTTTCCTCTATAAATTCAAACATATCCTCGCTTCCTAAGCATGCATGCTTGATGGTCTCTGCCATGCCGCTTGCCATCTGGCGCTGTGGCAATGTTTTCCAGGCAGCTATGTCTATATATACCTTTTGGGGCTGATTGAACAGACCTATGGTGTTGGTAGCAAGAGGTGTATCAATTGCTGTTTTTCCACCTACCGATGCATCTGCCGCCGCTAGAAGGGTGGTTGCATAGTTGATAAACGGCACTCCTCTGCCGTAGGTTCCTGCAATAAAGCCCGATAAGTCGGTTACCACACCTCCACCGACTGCAATAATACAGCAGTCTCTTCTGTACCCCTTTTTAAGCATGGCATCCTCTATCTTTGCCTTTGTCTCACGTGACTTGCTCTTTTCCCCAGCCGGGAAAACAAACAAATCCACTGAGTATCCCGCATGCTTTATCTTCTCACAGATTGGAAGAGCATAAGGATCACGCACATTTGTATCTGTAATCACTGCAAATTTCTTTATCTTGCCCGCAAGACCATTTTCCAGGTCAGATACAAGGGTGTCTGAGAGGTTGTAGCCTATCTCAATATCATATGTGTCATCTACTACTTTTTTGAGTTCTACATTGAATATGCTCATTTTTTCTCCTGTTATGCTATATTTTTGTTTCTTTTATGTGGGAAACTGCTACAGTATCCCCACAGCCTGCTTGGCGAGCTTATCTGCCTCTTCGTTGCCCTCTACTCCTGAGTGTCCTTTTACCTTCACAAAGGTAAGCTTTATTTTATCCTTAACTGACATGATGTATTCGTGATAAGCTATAGTGCCTGCCTTGTTTCGCTTCCAGGCCCCTGTTGCCCACATCTCTATGCCCATGTAGTCATAGTATATGACCAGTTCCTTAATTCCAAGCTCTATAGCCTTTTTTACGGCAGCCTCCGCGCCCTTTATCTCTCCTGCTACGTTGCGCATTGTGGCCATCTCGGCATCATTATCTGCCCCCTGCAGCACGTATTTTTCATGGTCAGTCACAAGAAAGCCTCCATAGCCATAGGTTTGTGTAACCTTGTTAAAGGAGCCGTCTACAAACGCATACGTACTATTTTCGCCGGATGATTTCATTCCCGTAATGGTTTTCTCTCCGGCAATAATTTTCTCTCCGTTAATAAATTTTTCTGCCTCTTCTATCGTCTTAAAGCTTTTATACACTGCTCCCTGATATCCGTCAACCATTGCTTTGCAATCATTCCAGTTGAAATAGATCCCGGGAACCTTTCCCTTTTTTACCGCATAGTATTTTGATGCCATGCTTTATTTCTCCTATAACACTCTTGACAAAAATTCCTGTAATCTCTCACTCTTTGGTGCGCCAAATACTTCCTCAGGTGTGCCCTCCTCAGCTATGGTACCCTCATTGATGAACATCACTCTGTTGGCCACTTCTCTGGCAAAGCCCATCTCATGTGTCACGACTACCATTGTCATGCCTGCCTCTGCAAGCTCCTTCATTACTGAAAGCACCTCACCTACCATCTCAGGGTCAAGTGCCGATGTAGGCTCATCAAACAGTATGACATCAGGATTCATAGCAAGTGAACGGATAATTGCCACTCTCTGCTTCTGTCCTCCGGAAAGCTGCGCTGGATATGCATCTGCCTTATCGAGAAGACCTATTCTGGTGAGAAGCTCATCCGCCTTCTTTGATGCCTCATCCTTCGTCATCACACCGAGCTTCACCGGTGCGAGCATGATATTTGCTTTTATTGTCATGTTGGCAAACAGATTGAACTGCTGGAAAACCATGCCGATTTTCTGTCTGGTCACATTGATGTCTGTCGACTTGTCCGTCAGGTCTGTTCCTTCAAAAAGGATTTGTCCTGATGTAGGTGTCTCGAGCAGATTGAGGGAGCGTAAAAATGTAGACTTTCCACAGCCTGACGGTCCGATGATGGCAATTACATCACCTCTGTTCACCTCTGTGCTTATGCCCTTTAATACCTCCTGCTCTCCAAAACTCTTGTGCAGGTCTTTTACCTCTAGTATCACGTTATTATCTTTCATTGCTTCTCAGTCTCCTCTCAAGTTTGCTTACTCCGTGGCTTAAAAGCATCACTATAACCAGATAAATAAGGGCTACAGCAATAAGCGGTATAAATGCCTCGTATGTGTTGCTTCGTATGATATCTCCACCCTTTGTCAGATCCATCATACCAATATAACCACTGATTGATGTCTCCTTTAGGAGGCTGATAAACTCATTAAGCAGCGCCGGAAGTATATTTTTGACAGCCTGCGGTATGATAACAAGCTTCATTGTCTGTCTGTAGTTGAGTCCTAAGCTTCGTCCTGCCTCAAACTGTCCTATATCTACAGACATGATTCCTGAACGCACAATCTCTGCCACATATGCAGCTGAGTTGAGGCCGAAAGCAATGACTGCTACAAGTATCTTGTTGGTCACAGATGCAAGCACTACATAGTATATAATAAGAAGCTGTATCATGACAGGTGTTCCCCTGATGATAGTCAGGTATGCCTTGCAAATTCCGTTTAATATGGCAAGACCGCCGTTTCTGTCATGGCTGGTTCTGACTATCGCAATTAAAAATCCCAACACAATACCAAGCATTACGGCAAATATTGTGATAACTATTGTATTGCCAAGACCCTTTACGATATACATGTAACGATTGTCCTTGACAAAGTTGTCATAGAGCTTTTCCTTTATACCGATTGAAGAACCCGACTGGCTGTCTTTTACGATAATCTCCTGCTTTGTGGTGATATATGTATCGGTAAAATCAACATTTTTCTGTCTGTCCTCTGTCACTGTAAAGCCTGCTGCCCCGACATCCACCTTGCCTGATGATACAGCGGCAATGATTGCGTCAAACTGCATATCCTCTACCTGCATATCCATGCCAAGCTCATCGGCTATGGCCTGCATGATATCCATATCAATTCCTGTGACCTTGTTGTCCTCATAGTACTCATATGGCGGGAACTCTGCATTGGTTCCTACCTTAAGTGTACCGTTTGACCTGTCAATGTCCTTCTTCACGTAGGGAGTCTTTCCCACCTGATCCTCAGAGCCGATATAGTTGTCGATGATGCTCTGAACTGTTCCATCCTGCTGCAGCTTTTCAAGCGCAGTGTTTACCTTGTCGCGAAGCTCTGTATTGCCCTTTTTCAGGCAGAATGCATAGTCCTCGTTGGTAAACTCCTCGTCCAGTATCTTAAGTCCTTTGTTTTCTTTTACAAAGGCAAGTGCCGGCTGCTCATCAATAACTACGCAGTCAATCTTGCCGACCTTTAATGCCTGGACTGCATCAGCACCCTTATTGTATCTCTCTACCTTGGTGCCTGAACCGTCGTTCTCATAATCAGATACATAGATATCTCCTGTGGTACCGAGCTGGACACCTATTTTTGCGCCCTCCAGATCGTCCACACAAGCGACCTTTTTGCTGTCGCTTTTGCCGCATGCGCATAAGCCAACAATGAATGTGGCCATTAATGCTGCCATAAGCAAAATCATAATCGGTTTTTTCTTAATGGATTTCATATTATTCCTCATTTCTGTATAAATATTTATTCACAATTATATCATATTAGTTTATAAAATAAAAGAGCCTGATTTTCTCAGACTCTTTTATACCAAATATTTATGCATCATGCTCCATGTTACTTAACTTCTTCGCCTGGTCGGCTGCGATACAGGCATCAATTATTTCCTGGATATCTCCGTTAAGAATCTTGTCAAGCTTATAGAGTGTCAGATTGATTCTGTGATCTGTCACACGTCCCTGTGGGAAGTTGTAGGTACGAATCTTCTCAGCACGGTCTCCTGTACCGATCTGGCTTCGTCTCTCCTCTGCCTCTGCATCCTGCTTCTTCTGAAGCTCCATGTCATAGAGCTTTGTACGAAGAAGTGCAAAAGCCTTTTCCTTGTTCTGTATCTGTGACTTCTCAGTCTGACTGTAGATGACAATACCTGTTGGATAATGTGTCAGTCGGACTGCTGAATCTGTTGTGTTGACACACTGTCCACCGTTTCCGGAAGCACGCATTACGTCAATTCGGATATCCTTGTCATCAATCTTGACATCCACATCCTCTGCCTCAGGCATTACAGCAACTGAGCACGTAGAGGTCTGGATACGTCCCTGCGACTCTGTCTCAGGCACTCGCTGCACACGGTGTACTCCCGACTCATACTTTAGGATAGAGTATGCACCTGAGCCCTTTACCATGAACTCGACAGACTTCATACCGCCGATTCCTGTCTCATCGGCATCAAGTGTCTCCACCTTCCAGCCTCTGTTCTCTGCGTAGTGCACATACATACGGTAGATTTCCGCTGCAAAAAGTGCTGCTTCCTCTCCGCCTGCACCGGCACGGATTTCGACGATTACGTTCTTGTCATCGTTAGGGTCCTTTGGCAGAAGAAGTATTTTAAGTTCCTTCTCAAGCTCCTCCACCTGCTCCTTTGAATCCTTAAGCTCTTCCTTTGCGAGCTCTCTCATCTCTTCATCTGATTCCTCATTCAAAATAGCCAGTGAATCCTCGATATTCTGCTTGCACTCTTTATATTTCTTATATGTCTCAACTATAGGAGCAAGGTCACTCTGCTCCTTCATAAGCTTTTTAAATCTGTTTGCATCATTTGCCACATCCGGCTCGCTGAGCAGATTCATCAGCTCTTCATAATGGTGTATAAGATCTTCTAACTTATCAAACATGTTTTTCCTCCTTGCTGTCAAACACTCCCGATACTACCCTGTCATTTCCCGCCAGGTCCTTTATCACATGTACATCGCTAAATCCGGCAAACTGCATCATCTCTGACACCTGTCTGCCCTGGTCACAGCCTATCTCAAAAAGCAGCCTGCCCTGTGGCTTTAGATTTGCCCTGCAATCCTTTATGATGCGCCTGTAAAATAAAAGTCCATCCTCAGAGCCGTCAAGAGCCTCATGCGGCTCAAATACCGACACCTCCGGCATCAGATGCGGTATCTCGTCGCTTCTTATATATGGTGGATTGGATACTATCACATCATACATCTCATCGACATGCTCAAACAGATCGCTTCTCTCAAAATCAACAAACACGCCGTTAAGCCTTGCGTTTTCCTTTGCCACATTGAGCGCCTGCTTTGAGATATCACAGGCTGCACCGTCCACATTAGTCGTGTTCTTTAAGATGCTTATAATTATGCAGCCGCTTCCTGTACACATATCAAGCACTCTCATACCCGGCTCTATCACCTTGAGTGCCTCCTCTACAAGAGTCTCTGTATCCTGACGCGGTATGAGCACATTGCTGTTCACACGGAATTTGAGTCCCATAAACTCCTGCTCTCCGACTATGTACTGGAGCGGAATACGCTCAGCGCGCTTACTCAGCAATGCCTGATATTCCCTTATCTGCTCCTGCGACATTTCCTCATCCATATGCACATAGTAATATGTATGATTTATCCTGCATGCCATGGCTAAAAGCAGCCATGCATCGTTTTTTGCATCAACTATCTTTGCTTTTTGTAATATGCTTTCCCCAAGTAAAATTGCTTCTCTATATGTCATATATACCTTCTATCCGGCGGTCAATGTGCACACACATTGTTTTCCTCCTGCCATTTCTTCCAGTCAAACACGGCCTCAACCGATGCGATGCCAACCTCTATCATTTCATCATCCGGCTCCTTTGTGGTCATTCGCTGCATTAAAAGCCCAGGGACACTAAGCATGTTGACAACCGGATTGTCATATCTGCCCGCAAGTCTGATAAACTCATACGATACCCCTGCGATTACAGGAATAAGCACAAGTCGTAACAATAACTGCAGCGGCTTTGAATCCACACGGATAAACATGAAAAACAATATGCTTATGAGCATTACTATAAGCAGAAAGCTTGTACCGCAGCGCTTGTGATGCTTTGAGCTTTTTCTCACATTTTCCACTGTAAGAGGCAGTCCGTGCTCTATGCAGTTGATGCATTTATGCTCAGAGCCGTGATACATAAATGTGCGCTTAATATCAGGGGTCAGCGATATAATTGCTATATACCCCAGAAATATTGCCAGTCTGATAACGCCCTCTATGAACGCTATGAGCATCTGTGAGCTTATCACCTTTTTAAAAAACCCTGAAAGGAAATACGGCAATGCAAAAAACAGCGCGAGTGCTATGACAATTGACAGTACCACTGTACCTCCAAGCATGGCATTTTCCTGTTTCTTTTCTTTGGCAGCCCTTTTTTTCTTTTCTTCCGCTGTGAGTTCTTCTTCCTTTTTCTTTGAAGCCAAGGTACCTTCATCATCCTCGTCCTCGAAAAATGACGCTGAATACATCAGTGTGCTCATGCCCAGATAAAGCGAATCGACAAAGCTCACCACACCTCTTAAAATAGGGATCTTTCTAATTGCATCAAGCGTCTTTGAATTCTTACGCTTTGACACCTTGACATCTATTTCATGGTCAGGCTTTCTCACGGCTACTGCGTATGTGTCCTTGTTCTGCATCATTACGCCCTCCATGACAGCCTGACCGCCAATACCTGAATACTTCATAAAACCTCTCTATATTCCAAAAAAGGTTGAGGTATATTGCAACCTCAACCTTTCAAGTAACTATATGATTCTATTTCATACCATATTTCTTATTGAACTGCTCAATACGTCCACGAGCCTGGTTAGCTTTCTGCTGACCTGTGTAGAATGGATGGCACTTTGAGCAAATCTCTACGTGGATCTCCGGCTTTGTAGATCCTGTAACGAATGTGTTACCACAGTTACATGTAACAGTTGCCTGATAATAATCTGGATGGATTCCTTCTCTCATGATTTTCACCTCTTTTATATTCTTATCGTATTTCTTTAGCTTCACTCTTTATACCCGTATGCCCGATCCGCATATGATACTTGCTGCAAGAGCGACACGTTGCGTCCGTTTACATCCCGATAAACAGCTTAGTTATTGTAGCACATGAATCTGTCAATTGCAAGACATTTTTATAAAATTCTGTTTTTCTTTACAAGATTAACAAATTCCTTGTTGCTCTTTGTGTGTGCAAACATGTTGAGTACGTTCTCAACAGCCTCATCAGAGCGCATGCCGTTGAAGGCTTTACGCATATTATCGACTGCTGCCTGCTCATCATCATCAAGGAGCAGATCCTCACGCCTTGTTCCTGATTTTACTATATCTATAGCAGGGAAGATTCTCTTCTCTGAAAGCTTTCTGTCGAGCACAAGCTCCATGTTTCCTGTTCCCTTGAACTCCTCAAATACTACATCATCCATCTTGCTTCCAGTATCAACAAGAGCTGTTGCAAGTATTGTCAGACTGCCGCCGTTTCTCATATTACGTGCTGCTCCGAAAAATCTCTTTGGCATATGAAGCGCTACAGGATCAAGTCCTCCTGAAAGTGTACGGCCTGATGGTGGAACTGTCACATTGTAAGCTCTTGCAAGCCTTGTTATGCTGTCAAGGAGTATCATGACATCCTTACCATGCTCTACAAGGCGCTTTGCTCTCTCTATTACCATCTCTGACACTCTCTTGTGATGCTCAGGAAGTTCATCAAATGTAGAGTAGATTACCTCGACATTGTCCCCCTCTATAGCCTCCTTGATGTCTGTAACCTCCTCCGGTCTCTCATCAATAAGGAGAATAATAAGATGCATCTCAGGATTGTTTACAGTGACAGACTTTGCAACCTCTTTAAGTAATGTGGTCTTTCCGGCCTTAGGCTGTGAAACGATCATGCCTCGCTGTCCCTTTCCTATTGGAGAGATGAGATCTACAACCCTCATCGCAACACTTGCTCCGGGTCTCTCGAGACGCAGTCTCTCATTCGGGAATATAGGCACAAGATCCTCAAAGCTTGTACGCTTCTGTGCTACATCCGGTGTATATCCGTTGACAGTGGTCAGATATAAAAGAGCCTGGAATTTCTCACGCTCAGACTTCACCTTCATATTACCCTTTACGATATCACCTGTCTTTAAATTGAAGCGGCGTATCTGCGCAGGTGCCACATAGATATCATGATCTCCCGGCATATAATTATCACAGCGGATAAATCCAAAGCCCTCCGGCATTACCTCAAGTATGCCTTCTGCCTCTTCTCCACTGTCGAGTGCTGCATAATCATCTTTAAAAGAGTTGGCGCGCTCCTCGGCTGTACCGTTTTTCTCAGCCTCCTCAGCCTCTTTTGCATCCTCCTCGAGCATTCTTTCAATAATCTGTCCCTTTTTCAGTGATGAAACGCCCTTAATTCCTCTTGCCTTCGCCAGATCCTTAAGCACAAATGCCGACAAACTTTCATATTTTTCTCTCATCTGTTCCATTTCGTCTTCTCCTTAAATTTGATAACAGTATTTATTCAATTCGTCTAAACAATATTATTTAACAAATATATCTGTGTAGCTATTGGGAAATAACGCCTGAATTGACTTTTGAATTATTAATTATTGATTATACATCATTTCTTTAAAAATATAAAGCGATTTCTTATTTTTTATCATATTTTTATATAATCGGTTATCTGCATAGTTACTTGATTTAAATCACCTGCAATGTTATGATTATTCAAAAGAATTTTTAGAGGGAGAATTACCATGGATAATAAAGAAAAGGCACTGAAATGCCACGAAGAGTGGAACGGAAAACTCGAAACCATCGCTAAATCAAAGGTTAATTCGAGAGAGGACCTTGCAATTGCATACACCCCAGGTGTTGCTGAGCCATGTAAGGTCATAGCCGAGGATAAGGAGGCTGCATACAAATACACCTGGAAGGCAAATACTGTTGCCGTAGTGTCAGACGGAAGTGCTGTGCTTGGTCTTGGAAACATCGGTCCTTACGCTGCCATGCCTGTCATGGAGGGTAAATGCGTACTTTTCAAAGAGTTTGGAAACGTAAACGCTGTTCCTATCTGTCTCGACACTCAGGACACTGAGGAGATTATTGCTGCAGTCAAAAATATCGCACCGGGCTTTGGCGGAATAAACTTAGAGGATATTTCTGCTCCGCGCTGCTTTGAGATTGAGGAGAGACTTAAAGAGATGCTCGATATTCCTGTATTCCACGATGACCAGCACGGAACTGCAATCGTCGTACTCGCCGGTATCATCAACTCTCTGCGCCTTACCGGCAAAAAGAAAGAGGACTGCAAGGTTGTAGTAAACGGTGCAGGCTCAGCAGGTGTTGCCATCACTAAACTTCTTCTGACATACGGCTTTACACATGTGACCATGTGTGACCGTCTAGGCATCATAGGAAAGGACTATCCAAACCTCAACTGGATGCAGCAGAAAATGACAGAGGTTACAAACCTTGAAAATGCAAAGGGTACTCTCGCAGATGCTTTAAAGGGTGCTGACATATTCGTAGGTGTTTCCGCTCCAAATATCGTCACAGCCGAGATGGTTTCTTCTATGAACAAGGACTCTATCCTTTTTGCCATGGCAAATCCTGTTCCTGAGATTATGCCTGATGTGGCAAAGGCTGCAGGTGCCAGAGTGGTCGGTACCGGAAGAAGTGATTTTCCTAACCAGATAAACAACGTGGTTGCATTCCCAGGAATCTTCAAGGGTGCACTTGAGGGACGCGCTACACAGATTACTGAAGAAATGAAGCTTGCTGCCGCAGAGGCACTGGCCGGTCTTGTTTCGGACAAAGAATTAAATGATGATTTTATTATGCCTGAGGCATTTGACCCTCGTGTTGCTGCTGTTGTCAGCGAAGCTGTAAAGTCACATATTTAATATGAGATACTATTCACTCAACAGATACTGCCGCGATACATTCGGTGAAAAGCTCTACAAGCTCTCTTTAGACGGAGGCATGACCTGTCCAAACCGAGATGGCACACTCTCATCGCTTGGATGCCTGTACTGCAGCGCCGGTGGCTCCGGTGATTTTGCGGCGGACCGCAGCCTTTCCATAAAGGAGCAGCTGTCTGCCGCTAAAGAAAAGGTTGCTTCAAAGAGCAGCTGTGAACACTTTATCGCATATTTTCAGGCTTTTACCAACACATATGCGCCGGTAGATTATCTGCGGCGCATATTTTATGAGGCTATAGAAGATCCATCTGTCGCTGTGCTGTCCATCGGCACAAGAACAGATTGTTTTTCTACCGAAATATATGATCTGCTCTCAGAATTAAACGAAATAAAGCCCGTCTGGGTTGAGCTGGGTCTTCAGACCATTCACCGGTCTACTCTTGATGCCATGAATACACATACATGTGTTGAGGATTTCATCATTGTAACGGATGAGCTTAGACGCCGTGGCATAAAGGTTATTGCACATCTCATACTCGGGCTTCCTCATGAGACACGCGGCATGATGCTTGAATCAGTTGATTTTGTTGCTAAAAGCGGTATTTTCGGAGTTAAGCTTCAGCTGCTGCATGTGCTAAAGGGCACACCACTGGCTGATATGTATATTAAACAGCCATTTGAGCTTTTTACGCTGGATGATTACTGCGATTTTGTAGTAGACTGTATAGAAAGACTTCCAAAGGATATGGTTATCCACCGCATGACCGGTGATGGACCACGTTCTTTACTTGTTGCACCTCTTTGGAGCACAGATAAAAAACGGGTTCTGAACACAATCAATAAAAGATTTGAAGTGCGAGACACATATCAGGGACGATTAAACTTGTTTTAAAGGAGAAAATCATGGCTGAGCCATTTACCATATATAAGCTGACAATTTTATACATGCTCGACAAAGCGGGATTTCCGCTGTCAAACACACAGATTTCCAATTTCTTTTTGGAAAAAGAATACACCGACTACTTCCGTGTACAAGAGGTCATCGGTGATTTAGTAAATGCTGATTTAATTAATTTTGAATCTACTCATTCCAATACACAGTACACTCTGACTGCTGCCGGAAAAGAGACTCTCGGTTTCTTCAAAGACAAGATTACCGACGGTATTGAGTCCGATGTAAAGAGCTTCTTTACGGACAACAAGCTCGAGTTCAGGCAGGAAAACTCCATTCTTGCCGACTATTACAGGACAACTGACCGCAAATATGCAGTACGTTGTCAGGTGCGCTCAGAGAGCACCACCATCATCGACCTGACTCTCTCAGTCGGCACAAAGGAGCAGGCCGAGGCCATCTGCAGCAACTGGAAGAATCAGAACGAGGATGTGTACGCATACCTCATGGATATGCTGCTTCGATAGATTATTTTTTAGTTTTTCTTACAGAGTAGCCGAAGCTTCCGAGCTTATCTCCAAAGCCAAAATACTCTCCGTGCGAGTACATCACGAGGCCGGTATCATTGATATGAAATTTCCCGGTCCCGTCCATGTATTTATCATCCACTGTCACGCCGACGACGTCTGCTATAAACATTGTATGGCTGCCGAGCTCCTCGATTTTTCTTACCCTGCACTCAATATTTACCGGGCTTTGTGATATTCCCACTGCTGACACATGCTGCATCGCAAGCGGTGTCAGATGCAGTTCTTTAAATTTGTCCACATCCCTGCCGCTTTTCACTCCGCAGTAGTCGCAGGCTCTAAGCAGCTCCTCGGTGGTCAGATTAACCACAAACTCTCCCGTTTCTTTAATCATGTTATAAGAAAATCGCTCAGGCCTTACAGATATTGAAAGCATAGGCGGATTGGTGCACACCGTCCCCGCCCATGCCACTGTTATTATATTGTTATTTCCGGCCTTGTCAGTGACACTCACCATCACAGCCGGCACCGGGTTTAGCATATTGCCCGGCTTCCAGTTTTGTTTTCCCATATGTTAATTTATCCTTTAATTTTTCTTTAATATCCTTTTATATCCACTAATTTCCCTTTAGGTTTTCCATGCTTTCTTTAAGCCTTGCACGGTTTGCATCCTCAAGCTCCGTGAGCGGCAGACGAAGCCCTCCCACATCATATCCCAAAAGCTTCATAGCTGCCTTTACAGGAATCGGATTCACCTCACAAAACAGTGCCTCTATTAAATCCAGGTATTTAAGCTGGATATCAAGTGCTGATTTAATATTTCCATTCAGGTATTTCGTTACCATATCGTGCACTGCAGCCGGCATTACATTAGACAGTACTGATATCACACCGATTCCACCGAGTGAGAGTATTGGGATGACCTGGTCATCATTTCCCGAATAAATATCGAGGTCATCTCCTGCCAGCTTCTTTAGCTTTGCAACCTGCGATATATTGCCACTTGCTTCCTTGATTCCTACTATATTTTCAAAATCCCTGCCAAGCCTTGCCGCAGTCTGTGGAAGTATATTGCAGCCTGTGCGCGACGGTACGTTGTACATAATGATTGGAAGCCCAACCGCCCCTGCTATCGCTGCATAGTGCGCATAAAGACCATTCTGTGTGGCTTTATTGTAGTAAGGTGTGACAACAAGCAGACCGTCTACACCAAGCTTTTCAACCTTCTGTGAGAAATCTATCACATTTTGTGTGCAGTTGGCACCGGTTCCCGCTATTACAGGAATCTGCCCGGCTGTCTCGTCTACCACACATTTTATTACCGAAAGCTTTTCTTCCTCTGTCATTGTGGCAGGCTCACCTGTCGTGCCACACACGATAATTGCATCAGTGCCACCGTCTATCTGCCTTCTCACCAGCGTCCTAAGCATTTCATAGTTTACACTGTTATCCTCATTGAAAGGAGTAATTAGCGCTACTCCGGCGCCCTTAAACAGAGACATATATACCTCCCAAATACACTATTTTACTGAACTATTTTATACTAAACTATTTAACCTATACTAAAATATTAAAGCCTGATATCAGGATTTTCTTTTATTATATCAGCAATTAATTCTCTCTCATCCATGTGATGCTTTACACCCTTTATCTCCTGATAATCCTCATGTCCCTTTCCTGCAAGTACTATGATATCACCGTCCTTGGCATTCTCCATGCAGTATCTGATAGCCTCCTTACGGTCAGGAATTGTCACATACTCTCCATCTGCCTTGTGTACACCCTGTAAAATATCATTGATTATGTCCATAGGCTCCTCATCTCTTGGATTATCGGATGTGACAACAGTAAGGTCTGCAAGTCTCGATGACACCTCTCCCATCTCATAACGGCGTGACTTTGCCCTGTTTCCGCCACAGCCAAACAGGCATACAAGTCTGCCCGGCTCATACTCCTTAAGAGTGGTGAGAAGGCTTTCAAGTGCCATCGCATTGTGTGCATAATCAATCATAAGGGTATATCTCTTTGTAACAGGAACAATCTCTATTCTGCCCTTTACACTCACATGATGAAGAGCCTCCCCGATTGCCTTTTTATCCACATTGAAATGATGGCAGATAGCAATGGCCGTTAGTGAATTGTATACTGAGAATTTGCCCGGCACATTGACCTCCACATCAAAATCCAAAAGCCCTGATACATGGTATTTAATGCCGAGTGCTCCATGCTCCTTTTTAAGCTCAACATTTTCTGCTACCAGGTTATTTGTGGACTTGTAGCCGTAAGTCTCCACCTGGCATGTGTGTCCCTTCATAACACCCTCTAAGTGCTCATCATCTCCGTTAAAGATACCAAGCCTGCACTGTCTGAATAAAAGGCTCTTGCAATGCATGTAGTCTGCAAAATCCTTGTGCTCATGCTCTCCGATGTGGTCAGGCTCAAGATTTGTAAATACACCAATATCAAAGGTAAAGCCAGATACTCTGTGAAGCATGAGAGCCTGTGATGACACTTCCATAACAACTGCATCAAGGCCTTCATCCACCATCTCCTTAAACAGCTCCTGAACTCTGTATGACTCAGGTGTGGTATTTGCTGACGGAATTCTCCTGTCACCACATATAGACTCTATTGTACCGATAAGTCCTGTCTTTATGCCGGCTGACTCAAGAATTGACTTTACCATATATGTGGTAGTGGTCTTACCCTTTGTACCTGTAATACCGATAGTCTTTATCTTCTCGGCCGGATAATCAAAATAAGCTGCTGACATACACGCAAGTGCAAGCCTTGTATCATCTACCTTAATATATGTCACCCCTTCGATAGGAGTCACATCTTTTTCGACAACCACTGCCGCTGCACCTTTCTTTACCACATCAGGGATGAAATCATGTGCATCTGACACAGCTCCCGATATGCACACAAATACCGATGCCTTCTCCACCTTGCGCGAGTCATACACGAGTGTGGAAATCTCTATATCTGTGCTTCCTGCTAATACTTTATAATCCATTCTTTCAAGTAATTTTTCAAGCTTCATTTTATTTTCTCCCATATTTTATTATATTTTTGATATATATTTTCTGTTAATTTTGTTTCTTAAAGATTTGTAACTATTCAACCACAGACATTCGCCAAACCGCACAATACTTGTGCTTTATATGATATCAATTTCTCCTGAGAAAACCTCAGTAGCAGGGCCAGTCATAAACACATGATTGGTTTCAGGTATATACTCGATAGTCAGATCTCCGCCCCTTAGATGCACAAGCACCTTGTTGTCAGTCTTTTTGTTGAGTATACATGCCATGACGGTCGCACAGGTTCCTGTACCGCAGGCCCATGTCTCAGCGCTGCCCCTCTCCCATACTCTCATTTTCGCCTCATTCCTTGAAAGTATCTCTACAAACTCCGTGTTGGTTCGCTTTGGAAACATCTTATGATTCTCAAAAAGCGGACCGTATTTCTCAAGCTCAAAACCTGCCACATCATCGACAAACACTACCGCATGAGGATTTCCCATTGAAACACAGGTCATGTGCCACTCTCTATTGCCTGCTGAAATCGGCTCATCTATTACCCTGTAGTCATCACTATAAGCACTTCCGTCTGCTTTAACAACCGGAATGTCCCCAGGCGTCAGAATAGGCTCACCCATATCCACGCGCACCTGTGATACCTTATTTTCCTCAACATATAGTGTAAGGTACTTGATGCCTGCTCCTGTCTCAACCGATATTTCAGTCTTGTCAGTAAGTTTGTGGTCATACACGTATTTCGCCACGCAGCGTATGCCGTTTCCGCACATCTCGGCTTCCGAACCGTCTGCATTATATATCCTCATTCTAAAATCAGCCTTGTCTGACGGACCTATTGTGATTAGTCCGTCTGAGCCTATTCCAAAATGCCTGTCACTGACATATATTGACACCCTTGCCGGGTCATCCAACTTCTCCTCAAAAAGATTTACATATACATAATCATTTCCACAGCCGTGCATTTTTGTAAATTTCATAGTGATCACCTCGTTATTGGTTTTATATTGGTAACTATATTATACAGCGCACTTTCTTGTTTTTCTATAGCATTTTGTGCGTTTTATGTTGCGTTTTGTGCTGTTATAGATTATGCTTATAGTAACATCTTATTATCAAAGGAGCATATCATGGATTCAAATTATACAAAAGCAGGCTACCTGACGGAGCCTTTTAAAATATTTCATCTAAGAGATGAACACAAGCTAAATATAGATTTCCATTACCATGATTTCCACAAAATTCTGATTCATCTGCACGGCAATGTATCCTACTGCATAGAGGGCCGCAGCTATGAGCTCAAAGAACATGATATCGTGCTTGTCAATGCCGGCGAGGTTCATAAGCCAATATTAAATGACGATTCAATTTATGAAAGAATCATTATATATGTGTCACAGCAGCTTATTAACGATTATGTGAGCAAAGGCTATGATCTGGCATGCTGTTTCAAGCAGGCCTATGCTAACCAGTCACATGTACTAAGACTCGCTGCGGCCAAGGGCAGCCGTCTGGCTGATACAATCAAGGGACTGGACTCTACACTTAGAGAAACCAATGAATACGCAAATGAGCTGTACCAGAAGCTCCTGTTTTTAGAGTTTCTGATACAGCTCAATCGTATCACCCTTCATGGCGGTATCGAATATATTAACACATTTTCCTCAAACAAAAAAATTGTAGAGATTTTGAATTTCTTAAATAAGAATTTAACAAACCGTATAAGTATTGATGAACTGGCAGATAAATTCTATATGAGCAGGTATCACCTGATGCACACCTTCAAGGAAGAAACCGGCTGCACCATAGGTTCATATATCACAACAAAGCGTCTGCTGCTCGCCCGCGATATGATTCGCGACGGAAGCAGTGTGTCTGCCGCCTGCGACGCCTGTGGATTCGGAAGCTATTCCTCATTTATCCGTGCATACCGCAAGCAATTCCATTCTACCCCTACAAATACATAAAAGCTTCACGATATATCACATGAAGCTTTTAATTATTTTTAGTGCTGCATTATCTCTCATTAATCACATTTATAAGCTCAGGTATGAGCTGCTTCTTACGCGACACTACTCCCTTAAGCATAATTCCATCCTTGCTCTGTGTCAGATTGTATGCTGAAGCTGCTATTGACGCTGCCTCTGCACCACTGTAGATAAGATATGTGGACTCATTAAGTATATCCGTGAGCATAACAAAGAGCATATCAAGCTGTTTTTCCACCTGCATCTTGTCAAGCAGAGGCACCACTCTTGCCTGTACCTTATCGAGCTCTGTTCTCGAAAGAGCAGAAATCTGTGATACTCCAAATGTATAATCCCCTGAATGAAAGATTTTAAAATCCTGATTTAATATTTCCTCTTCTGTCTTGTTAGCAAAGTTACTGCCTGCCTCGAACATTTTCTGGGCAAACTCTTCTACATCTATCTGCGCAATCTCCGCCAGGATAAGTGCTGTAGATTTGTCAACCTGGGTACATGTAGGCGAACGGAACACTAGTGTGTCAGAGAGTATTGCAGCGCACATAAGCCCCGCCATCTGAGGAGTAACCTCCACACCTTTTTCCATATACATCTGATAGATGATGGTTCCGGTACATCCAAGCGGCTGATTTCTGAAATACACAGGCCCTATTGTCTCAAGAGAACCAATTCGATGATGATCAATTATCTCAAGAATCTCAGCCTCATCAATGTTGGCCACTGCCTGTGAGGTCTCATTATGATCCACAAGTATCACCTGTTTTTTCCTTGCATTCATTAAATTTCTGCGTGAAAACATACCCACATAATTTTGGTTTTCGTCAAGTATTGGGAAATCCCTGTGTCGGATTTTTGAAACAGTATCACGCACATCATCCACATAATCATCCAAATCAAAATGAATAAGATTTTCCCTTGTCATAAATGACTTTATCGGCATACTCTGGTTTATCAGACGCGATGTGGTAAACGTGTCATATGGTGTACTTATCACTACCACGTCCTTAGCGTTTGCAGCATTTATGACATCCTTCGATATATCGAAGCCGCTTGTCACAATGATACAGCTGCAGTTTGCCTCAATACATATAAGCTGTGACTCTTCACGGTCTGATATGATGACCAGATCATCCTCAGCCACATTTCCCTTTATGGTATCAGGTGTACCTGCTCCAACTATAACCTTTCCTTTCACAAAATAGCCATGCTCATTGCCTGCAACTATCTTGCCATCCAGCGTCTCTATAATATTTCTGTACTGGGTCCTCGCCTTTGCCAGGATAGAATTGTCATACACATCCATATATGACTTTGCTATATCACCTGTCACAATAAGCCCTTCAAGCTTGTCCTTCTTATTGACAACCGGAAGAGTGACTACGTTGAGTATCTTCATCATCTCCCATGCCTTTTTCATGGATAGATTACTGCTGACACCCTCAGTCCTTCTGATATGTATATCCTTTATCTGTGTGCCAACATCCTTTAAAAGGGCAGGCGTATCTGCCTTAAAATAATCCAGCACAAATGCTGTCTCTGCACTGATGCTGCCTGCTCTCATTGGTATGTATTCCATTGTATCGTCTGTATGTGATTTAAGGTTTGCATACGCTATTGCTGCACAGATAGAATCTGTGTCAGGATTTTTATGTCCAACAACTCTTACAATCTTTTTTGCCATTTAGTCTTCCTCTCTGTCTGCCTTATAAAATGTCAAAATATGGTGCAACTCCCTGACTGGGAACTGCACCACCCTATTACAATAATATTTATTAAAAAATCGAACCAAAGAACCCCAATATATACAATGCGATTGCAACAAAACCAAATGTATTGATAATAGCCAGCACAGTAGAGATGACTGCAAAAGTCTTTGTTGTTCCTACCTGCTTCTCAAGCTCTGACACTGTGTCCACCTTGTCTCCCATTACCTTAAAGAGATCCTGAATATTCCTGAAGCACTTAACATTCTCTGTATGTACCTTGTCAGACAGCTCCGCCTTTAACGAAACAAGCTGATCATTAAGCTCTGTAAGCGACTGAAGCATATGGGCATTCGCCTCATTTACCGCTGATGTAACTGCTGCTGTGCCCTCCTCTGTGATACGCCTTGTCTGCTCTAATGTGTCACCAAAATCAAGACTCTGACCTATATTCTGGCTGATGCCTGATATCTCAGTGCCAAGTGACTGTCCGAGATTTCCAATCTGTCCGGACATCGAACTACCAAGATTGTCCATATTGGCATTTACCGAGCGTCCAAGATTATCCATATCTGAGCTTACCTGACGGCCTAAGCTGTCCATGCCTGCATTCATAGATTGCTCTATCTCAGCCATCTTTTCATGAACACTTTCTATAAGCACATCTATCTGCTTAGCAACCTGTGCAGTGATTCCATCGGCTTTTTCCTGTCTCTCGTCAAGTATCTGCTGCAGCTCCTCTGCCTTAGCTTCCCTCTCCTCAACTATGGTTGAAAGCTCCTCTGCTTTTGATTCTTTCGTATTGAGCATCTCCTGAAGACGTTTTGCCTTTTCACGAAACTCATCAATTTGTGTTAACAAAAAATCATCTTTATCCATTTGTATATTATCCTCTTTTTTCTGCACTCTTTCACTACGGTTAACATCGTCTCTTGCTACACGGGATGCCATTACTGTTCTTGAAGGTACTGCCCGCTCCGCTTGTTCTGTCGATATAAATCTTTTTGCACGTCTATCAAATATGCCTGACATTCGTATTCCTCCGATGGTTCAATTAAATACCATTAACATATATATTGTACCATTACATATTGTATTTGTAAACAAAAAAGCCACGAAATATAGTGTAATCACAGGAGAAAAAGCAAAAATCCCACAGGGCAAATGCCCTGTGGGATAAAATATATACCGTGACTAATGAATTAGTCCTCTCCGTATAATTTAACGAGTTTCTCAAGGTGTGTATAACGTGCCTTAGCTGTCTCCTCAGACTTAGCAAAGAGTTTCTCTGCTCTCTCTGGGAATGGCTTGATAAGACGAGTATAACGTGCCTCGTTGTTAAGGAACTCCTGGTAAGATCCGTCGCCGGCCTTTGATGTAAGAGTGAATGGATTCTTTCCTTCAGCCTTGAGTGCAGGGTTGAATGAGAAGAGGTTCCAGTATCCAGCCTTAACAGCCTTCTTCATCTCATCCTGGCAGTGGTTCATACCACCCTTAGCGATACCGTGAAGCTCGCAAGGTGCGTATCCGATGATGAGTGATGGTCCCGGATAAGCCTCAGCCTCTGTGATAGCCTTAACAGCCTGTGCTGGGTTTGCTCCAAGAGCGATCTGTGCAACGTATACATATCCGTAGCTCATAGCGATCTCTGAAAGTGACTTCTTGCTTGTCTCTTTACCAGCTGCTGCGAACTGACATACCTCACCGATGTTAGAAGCCTTAGAAGCCTGTCCACCTGTGTTAGAGTACATCTCTGTATCGAATACCATTACGTTTACGTTCTCGCCAGAAGCAAGTACATGGTCTAATCCACCGAAACCGATATCATATGCCCATCCGTCACCACCGAAGATCCATACAGATTTCTTTCCGAGGTAATCCTTCTTAGCAAGTACTTCTTTAGATTTCTCACATCCGGCTGCTGCTGCCTTCTCTAACTCTGCAATAAGAGCTGTTGTTGGCTCAACATTTGCCTTTGTGTCATCCTTTGTCTCAAGGAACTTATCTGCTGCTGCCTTGAACTCAGCTGTAGCCTTGTCTGATGCAGCGATCTCTTTAACAAGCTCGATAGCCTGGTCACGGAGATATCTCTGTCCAACTTCCATACCTAAACCATGCTCAGCATTATCCTCGAAGAGTGAGTTAGACCAAGCTGGTCCCTTCTTAGAGTTGATATTTACTGTGTATGGTGATGTAGCTGCCGGGTTACCCCAGATAGAAGAACATCCTGTTGCGTTAGAGATGTACATCTGCTCACCGAAGAGCTGTGTAATAAGTCTAGCATAAGATGTCTCAGCACATCCTGCACATGAGCCTGAGAACTCAAGGAGTGGCTGGTTGAACTGTGATCCCTTAGGTGTTGTATCAACCATTCCGGCATCTGTCTTCTTAGAAACGTTAGCTACTAAGTAATCAAATACTGGCTGCTCTGCTGCCTGAGACTCCTGTGGCTGCATTGAGATAGCTGCTGTAGGACAAACTGTGATACACTCACCACATCCCATACAGTCAAGTGGAGATACGCTCATTGTATACTTGTAAGCGCCTGCCTTTGGCTTCATATCAGCAACCTTCATGTTGTCAGGAGCTGCCTTTACTTCGTCATCTGTAAGTAAGAATGGACGAATTGTAGCGTGAGAACATACAAATGCACAGTTGTTACACTGGATACACTTCTCTGGATCCCACTGTGGAACTGTAACGGCTGTTCCTCTCTTCTCGTATGCAGAAGCACCTGTTACATACTGTCCGTCTGCCTTGTCAGCGAATGCTGAAACTGGAAGGCTGTCTCCATCCATCTTAGCGATTGGATCAAGAAGCTCGTTAACAAGCTTAACAACCTCTGGACGTCCTGTGCGCTCTGCCTTAGGAGCATCTGCCTCTGGATTCTTCCAAGACTCAGGAACCTCTACCTTATGTACAGCGTCAACACCGGCATCGATAGCCTTGTAGTTCATCTCTACTACTGCATCACCCTTCTTTGAGTATGACTTCTTAGCAGCAGCCTTCATGTACTCTACAGCCTTATCGATAGGCATTACGTCAGCAAGCTTGAAGAATGCAGACTGGAGAATTGTGTTAGTTCTCTTACCCATTCCGATCTCGATAGCCTTGTCGATAGCGTTGATTGTGTAAAGCTGAATGTTGTTGTCAGCGATATATTTCTTAGCGTCAGCGTTGAGGTGATGAGCAAGCTCTTCATCTGACCACTGGCAGTTGATCATGAATACTCCGCCCGGCTTAACATCCTGAACCATCTTCATGCCCTGGATAACATATGCAGGGTTGTGGCATGCTACGAAGTCTGCCTGGTTGATGTAGTATGGGCTTCTGATTGGGTTGTCACCAAATCTCAAGTGAGAAATTGTAACACCACCAGTCTTCTTTGAATCATACTGGAAGTATGCCTGGATGTATTTGTCTGTGTGGTCACCGATGATCTTTGTAGAGTTCTTGTTAGCACCTACAGTACCATCTCCGCCGAGACCCCAGAACTTGCACTCTTTTGTACCAGGTGCAGATGTGATAGGAGCTGGCTTAACCTCTGGAAGTGAAAGATTTGTAACATCATCCACGATTCCAATTGTAAATCTGTGCTTAGGAGCATCCTTCTCAAGCTCTGTATATACAGCAAATACTGAAGAAGGTGGTGTATCCTTAGATCCTAATCCGTAACGTCCGCCTACTAATACAACATCGTTCATTCCTGCTTCACGAAGTGTTGTAGCAACGTCTAAGTATAATGGCTCACCAAGTGATCCTGGCTCTTTTGTACGGTCTAATACAGCGATCTTCTTTGCTGTCTTTGGAATAGCATTAAGAAGAGCCTCTGAAGACCATGGACGGTAAAGACGTACCTTAATAAGTCCGACTTTCTCTCCCTTTGCTGTTAAGTAATCAATTACTTCCTCAGCTACATCATTGATAGAACCCATAGCGATGATTACACGATCTGCGTCAGGTGCTCCGTAGTAGTTGAATAATTTGTAATCTGTACCAAGCTTAGCATTAACCTTGTCCATGTACTTCTCAACAACTGCTGGAAGCTCATCATAGAACTTGTTACATGCCTCTCTATGCTGGAAGAAGATATCTCCGTTCTCGTGTGATCCACGAGCTGCTGGATGCTCTGGGTTAAGAGCGTGTGCTCTGAATTCTGCAACTGCATCCATTGGACACATCTCTTTGAGATCTTCATAATCCCACTTCTCGATCTTCTGAATCTCATGAGAAGTACGGAATCCATCGAAGAAGTTGATGAATGGAACCTTTCCCTCAAGTGCTGCACAGTGTGCAACCGGTGAAAGATCCATAACCTCCTGTGGATTTGTCTCACAAAGCATTGCGAAACCAGTCTGACGACAAGCATATACATCACTGTGATCACCGAAAATATTCAGTGCATGTGAAGATACTGTACGAGCTGATACGTCAAATACGCAAGGAAGATTCTCACCTGCGATTTTGTACATATTAGGGATCATAAGTAAAAGTCCCTGTGAAGCTGTAAATGTTGTAGTAAGTGCACCAGCTGCAAGAGATCCGTGAACTGTACCAGCGGCACCTGCCTCAGACTCCATCTCAACTACCTTTACAGTGCTTCCGAAAATGTTCTTCTGTCCTGCTGCTGACCACTGATCAACTGTATCAGCCATTGGGCTAGAAGGTGTGATAGGATAGATTCCGGCAACCTCTGTGTAGGCATATGCTACATGAGCGGCAGCGGTATTTCCATCCATCGACTGTTTTGCTCTAGACATGATATTTCCTCCTGTAAAATAAATGTTCAATTATAGACATGAATCAGAATGTCTCTACATAATAGTTTAGTTTGTGCGCTGTAAAAAATCAAGTTTTTTTAGCAATACATTGTACAAAAACCCTAAAATATTTATTAACAAGGTAAAATTTATGTACAAAAGGGCACAATGGCTATAAATCGCCTGTAAAACACTTGCAAAATACTGGTTTTACGTTAAAATAGAAACGATGTGTTACAGAAACGAACAGGTTATTAAATAGGAAAGGATTGAATAAAGACAAAATGATTAGTGCAAACAATATTACATTAAGAATTGGTAAAAAAGCTTTATTTGAGGATGTCAACATAAAATTCACAGAGGGAAACTGCTACGGACTTATTGGTGCAAACGGTGCCGGCAAGTCTACATTTTTAAAGATTCTCTCAGGACAGCTTGAGCCTACAAGCGGTGATATCGCAATCACTCCGGGACAGAGACTGTCATTCTTACAGCAGGATCACTTCAAGTACGATGAGTTTACAGTACTTGATACGGTTATCATGGGTAATAAGCGTCTCTATGATATCATGAAGGAAAAGGAAGCCATCTATATGAAGGAGGATTTCTCAGACGAGGACGGAATCCGTGCCAGCGAGCTTGAGGCTGAGTTTGCCGATATGGACGGCTGGAATGCTGAGTCGGATGCAGCTACTCTCTTAAACGGTCTCGGTGTACCTACTGATGATCACTACACTCTGATGGCAGATCTGCCGGGTGCAGTAAAGGTCAAGGTGCTTCTCGCTCAGGCACTGTTTGGAAATCCTGACATACTGCTTCTCGATGAGCCTACCAACCACTTAGACCTCGATGCCATCTCATGGCTTGAGGAATTCCTCATCAATTTCGAGAACACGGTCATCGTTGTATCCCATGACAGATACTTCCTCAACAAGGTCTGCACGAACATCGCCGACATGGATTACGGTAAGATCCAGCTCTACGCAGGAAACTATGATTTCTGGTATGAATCAAGCCAGCTTATTGTCCGTCAGATGAAGGAAGCAAACAAAAAGAAAGAGGAAAAAATCAAGGAGCTGCAGGAATTTATCCAGCGTTTCTCTGCCAATGCCTCTAAATCAAAGCAGGCTACATCAAGAAAGCGTGCCCTCGAAAAAATCCAGCTTGATGAAATACGTCCATCAAGCCGTAAATACCCATACATTGATTTCCGTCCTGAGCGTGAAATCGGAAACGATGTGCTCTTTGTCGAGGGTATTTCAAAAACCATCGACGGTGTAAAGGTACTTGACAATATCTCATTCACTGTCAACCACGATGACAAAATTGCATTTGTCGGAGGAAACGAGCTTGCAAAAACAACTATGTTTAAAATCCTTGCCGGAGAGCTTGAGCCTGACGAGGGCTCATATAAATGGGGTGTCACAACCAGCCAGTCATACTTTCCAAAGGACAATACCACAATCTTTGATACTGATGAGCTAATCGTCGACTGGCTCACACAGTACTCAGAAATCAAGGACGCCACATATGTGCGAGGTTTCCTTGGCCGTATGCTCTTTGCCGGTGAGGATGGAGTAAAGAAAATGCGTGTACTCTCCGGAGGAGAAAAGGTTCGTGTACTGCTCTCCCGCATGATGATCATGGGAAGCAATGTACTCATGTTCGATGAGCCTACAGACCACCTCGACATGGAGTCAATAACAGCATTAAACAACGGAATGATAAAATTCCCGGGAGTAATCCTCTTTGCCTGCCGTGACCACCAGGTAGTCCAGACAACCGCCAACCGAATCATAGAATTCCTGCCAAACGGTTCAATGATCGACAAGATCACAACCTACGACGAATATCTTGATAGCGATGAGATGGCACGTAAGCGTCAGGTCTACTCAATGAGCGAGGACGATGAAAAAGACAACTAAACGCTAATTAATTAAAAAGAAGCATCCCAATCCGGGATGCTTCTTTTATTAAGCCGTAAAGTAAGGTGGGTGATTCCCTGCCTGTCTTTGACTATAAAAACATATTATAATTATATCCACTGTTATAGGCCTGTGTATACCTTCCATTGGCGCCATACGTGTTAGTCTTTTCTGCCTCATTCTTTGCGGCATACTCAAGCATTGAAGCCTTGCTTGCCACTGCGTAAGCATAAGAGCCATTCCCCTTAAAAAGTGCATCAACCTTAGTCGAATCAGCCTTTTTAAATGTATCCTCGTCAACAGACAGCTTGCCGGACTTGGAATCCACTGTGATTCCCACCTTCGCAAGCGACTTTGAATTGATATCTGTAAGTGACTTCATAGACTCAAGATTTCTCGAAATCTGCTTTGTCTCGGAATCATCCGCAGCATTAATGAGGCTGTTGTAATCAGACACAAAAGCTGACACCTTCTTGTACGTAGCATCTGTATCGTCCTTGCGGCTGTTTTTGTAAAGAGCCTGCGCCGACTTTACCATGTCCTCTGACTCCGACTCAATGGACGCAAGTGTCTTCGCTGAATCCTTAGATGTAGAAACAGATGATGAGACAAGAGACTGGGCCTTTGAATTAAGGTTATTTCCATAATATGACTTGAGAAGCTTAAAATAGCTGCCACTTCTAATGCCACTATATGTAGTCATATCCATATTGGCAATAAAAGACGATGCTGCATTGCTGCTTCTACTGCTGCTAAAGCCTGAAAACAATGTGGATATGGATGACGAATCCCACATTCCTATTCCTCTCATAATATCACTCCTTTGATAATCATGTAATCCGTTACCTTCTATATATTTTTAATATAGACGCTTTTCCAATTTATGTCAAGATAATATCTGCCGGTATTACCCAGCCCGGTATTACTAACATATGAGTCGGTATTGTCGTCCTTTATATATCCTCTATCTGCCAGTCAACAGGCTCCACTCCATGCTCCTTAAGAAACTCATTGGCTTTACTAAAATGCTTACAGCCAAAAAAGCCTCTGTAAGCCGACAGCGGGCTTGGATGCGGTGCTGTCAATATCAGATGCTTTGGATTTGTAAGCATAGGAATCTTCGACTGCGCCGGACGTCCCCAAAGCATATATACTATAGGTCTGTCCTGCTCATTTACAGCCTCTATGATTGCATCCGTGAACTTCTCCCAGCCGTGTCCCTGATGCGAGTTGGCCTGATGAGCCCTGACGGTGAGTACCGTATTCAAAAGTAAAACACCCTGGTCAGCCCATTTCTTCAGGTATCCGTTATTGGGGATATCACACCCCAGATCATCGTTAAGCTCCTTGTAGATATTCTGCAGTGATGGTGGAATATCCTTCTGAGACGGAAGCACTGAAAACGACAATCCATGCGCCTGATTGACATTGTGGTACGGATCCTGTCCGAGGATGAGCACCTTCACCTTGTCAAGTGGCGTAAAATGCATGGCATTAAATATGTCATCTGCCGGAGGATATACCACATGTGTGGCATATTCATCTCTCACAAAATTGTACAAATCCCTATAATACGGTTTTTTAAACTCGGCTCCCACAGCCTTTGCCCACTCGCCGTCAAGCATACTCATAATCTTTATCTCCCGCCTATCTTCTGACCGACACACCTTTATCTGCCAGATAATTCTTTAAATCCATAATTTCAAGCTCCTTGTAGTGGAAAAGTGAAGCTGCAAGCGCTGCGTCCGCTTTTCCTTCTGTCAGAGCCTCGTAAAAATGCTCCTTTGTGCCTGCACCGCCCGATGCGATAACCGGAACAGAAACATTATCGGCAATAAGCCTTGTAAGCTCGATATCGTAGCCATCCTTTGTGCCGTCACAATCCATGCTTGTAAGAAGTATCTCTCCTGCTCCAAGCTCATTTGCCTTAACAGCCCACTCAATGGCATCAAGACCTGTATCTATGCGTCCTCCGTTCTTGTATACATTCCAGCCGCTTCCATCAGCACGACGTCTTGCATCGATTGCCACAACCACACACTGACTGCCAAACTTGTCAGCCGCATCACTTATGAGCCGAGGGGTATTTATAGCACTTGAATTTATTGAAATCTTGTCCGCACCCTCTCTAAGCAGTGCCTTAAAATCATCGACTGTTCTGATGCCACCGCCCACCGTGAACGGTATAAACACCTTTTCAGCGACCTTTCTGACCATATCCACAACAGTATTTCTGTTGTCGCTTGACGCCGTAATATCCAGAAAAACCACCTCATCTGCACCTGCCTTATCATAAGCAGCCGCAATCTCAACCGGGTCACCTGCATCTCTTAAATTGACAAAGTTTATGCCCTTCACAACACGTCCGTTATTCACATCCAGACATGGGATTATTCTCTTCGTAAACATATTATGCCTCACCTATCCCTGCAAAATTTTTAAGTATCGAAAGTCCGACTGTGCTGCTCTTTTCCGGATGGAACTGGCAGGCGAACACATTGTTTTTCTCTACAGACGCATGAATGTGTGTGCTGTACTCTGTCGTTGCTGTGACAATTGCTTCATCAGCGGCTTTCAGATAGTACGAATGCACAAAATATACATACGGATGCTCTGAAAGACCTTTAAACAGCCTTCCATTGTTCTGTAAATCAAGTGAATTCCAGCCTATGTGAGGTATTTTAAGTCCTTCCTTATCTGGTATGCGAAGTATCTGTCCGTCAAGCACATGAAGCCCCTCAACGCCCTGACTCTCATCGCTTCCCTCAAATAATAGCTGAAGTCCCAGGCATATGCCAAGAAATGGCTTGTCCATGTCACAAACCTCGTGAATCACCTTGTCCAGCTCGTATTTTTTAAGCGAATTCATTGCATCTCCAAAAGCTCCGACTCCGGGAAGTATTACATTATCGGCATTTAAAATCTCATGCCTGTCTCTGGTCACAATACTCTCCTCGCCTATAGCTGTAAGAGCCTTTTCCACACTTCGCAGGTTGCCTGCCCCATAATCGATGATTGCAATCATATCATTTTGTCTCCTCTTTAATGCCTAATTCATTTAATTTCTGTGTCAATGCCAGTGTATAGTCATCTCTATCATCTATATTATACAGAGAAATGGCATCATCATATGATAAGCCATACTGACTGCTCAGGGTATCAGAAATAATGTTTTTTAGCTGCTCAAGCTGCAGCTCACATCCGTATTCCTTTGCGTTTTCTGCATTTACAGCACATCGGCCAGCCGCACATACTAAGGAATCCGCTGCCATGGTTACATAGCCTGAATCGCTAAAGCTCTTATAGGCATCATACTTACCTGACACTGATGCAAGCACCGACAGCTTATTGTACAACTGCTTATCGTCACCCGAAAGCTTCAAGCCGCTCAGCCTGCTGTAGGCCTTTGTATACAGTTCTATTGAATCAGCTTTATTCTGTCCCAGATCAGCTATTGCCTGATTGTACGTATTCTGAGCATCAGTCACTTTTGAGTTGTTTCCGAGCAAAAAGGTGCATATGAGAACAAACACAACTATCGACATAACAAATACCCAGATTACTATAACAGGTCCTTTAGGAAGCTTAGGTCCCTTCTCCCATCCAATGCGCTCCTTCTTTTCCTTTGGAGCCTTTGGCTTTTTTTCTTTTTTAGGTTTTTTTGGCTTCTTTTCTTTTTTAGGCTTTTTGCCCTTCTTTGGCTTATCTGTGGCTTCGTTTAGCTCTCCGTCAGCATCCAGCGCTTCAAGTATCTGCTTATTCTCATCTGAGAGTGTCTTTGCGTCAGTTTCTGCACCTTCTGCTGTGCTCTGTATATCTGTGACATCATCTGACTGCGGCTCTTTTGTAAAAAATGATATTATTCTTTTTAAAAGGCTCTTTTTTTCAGTATCTTGTGCATCAACTGCTGCATCAGCCGTCTCGTGCACTTTCATCTGGCTGCTTGCATAATCATCTATATCAGCCCCTGTCTCACCGGTTTTTCCTTCAAGCAGATCACCGATATTATCCAGACCATCACTACCCAGTATGTCAAGTATATCCTTTGATGCATTTCCTGCCAAATCCGGCTCTCCTATTTCTTCAACCATCTGAGGTTCATTTGTTATTATACTCTCCGGAGTCTCCTCCTGTTTGGGATTCTCAGCCATTTCCGGCATGTTTGCATCCATCATCTCTATCCCAGAATCTGCCGGTGTAAAATTAAATACCGCATCGCTTAGATTATCGTCTGCTTTGTTTTCCTGTTTATCTCCCTGAGTCTCCTGTTCCTTCATCCTGCGGTCAAACTCAGTGAGCATATCATCAAGTGAAGCATCCTTGTCATCAGGAGCCGGAGTCTGTACATTAAGAGCCTGACCCTTGGCCTGCTCATTTTCCCTCTCAAGTTCCTTTTCAAAGTTCGACAGATACTCATCATATGTCTCATTTTCAAGCTCGTCCTCAAACTTTTTGAGGAATTCATCCTGATCAGCCCCAGACATCTTCGTATCTGTATCCTGCAGCTTATTCATTGAATCCAGCAAATTGTCCAGATAGTTTTCTGTCGATTTATCGCTCATTAGTATTCTCCATCTATAATCCATTAAAGGGTGCAGCTAAACAAGCCACACCCCCCTTGTATCTAAATATATTATGCTTTATCAATCAGCTTGTCAATCGCCTCTACAAGCTTTCCGATTTCAGGCTTTGTAAGCTGTGCGTCTGCTCCAAGCTGTTCACCCTTTTTCCTCATCTCTTCATTTACCAGTGAAGAGAATATGATAACCGGTATATCTCTAAGCTCTGCATCTGATTTTACAAGCTTTGTGAGTCTGTGTCCATCCATGAGTGGCATCTCAATATCAGTTATAATGCAGTCAAGATGCTTTGTAATATCGCCCTTTGCCTGCATAGCCTCTATCACATCCCAGGCCTCCTGACCATTCTCTTCCACTATGAGATTGGTATATCCCGACTTCTTAAGGCACTCGGTGATGAGCTTTGACAATAAAGCCGAATCCTCTGCGATAAGAATTGTAGCATCACTCCTATCTCTTGCCTCCATCTCATCGATATCATTGACCCTAAGTCCTGTCTGTGGACTAATAGAAGCAACTATAGCCTCAAAATCAAGGATAACTATAAGCCTGTCATCCATTTTGATAACACCTGTAGCAGTGCTGCCATGCTCGCCCGTCAGTGTCTCGTCAGGCTTTATGATATTCTCCCACGATACGCGGTGTATACCGATAACCTGATCTACATGAAATGCCACATTGAGTTTGTTAAAATTCGTAATGATAAATAAGCCCTTTTCATCCGTCTGTGGCAGATTAAGACAATTCTTTAAATTGATAACCGTAATCATTGTGTCACGTGGCATAAATATTCCCTCAACACTCGGATGAGTATTCGGAACAGGAGTGACCGGCATATATTGCAAAATCTCTCTGATCTTTGCGACATTGATTCCGTAGTGATTGTCTCCCAACGTGAATTCAAGCACTTCAAGCTCGTTTGTTCCTGACTCCAATAATATGTTCGTATCCATAATACAACCTCCACCTCTTAGTAATCTAAGTATATCATATGTTTTATAATTCAATCAAACTTTTTTCGTTATCTTTTATAACCGACATCTTAATATTGTCACATGCCATACCCTGAGGTATCTTGAAAAGCAGCACCACATCAACCGCATCGTGCGCCTTTACGGTTCCCTGAAAAGTATTAAGGGAATATGTAAGGAATGTGCCCTCAGCCGTGTATTCCTTTCCATCGGGGAAAGTGGCTTTATATGTCCTGGCATTGCCAAACATATCAACATTTATATCCTCGTCTGTCGGATTTTTAAGAGTGAATTTCATAACCGCAAAAGTATTACCGCTTCCTGCCGTTATAGAATAGTATGAGCCCTCATTGTACACATCTGACTCGTTTACTCCATCATATGTAATTTCAAGGCTGCCGTAGCCTGTTGCCTCGGCAAGTGACACCTTCTTTTCCTGCGTGGCAGAAGGCTCTTTCTGCGAATTGCTGCTCTTATCATTTCCAGCTTCAGATGTCTTATTATCCTGCGAAAGTGAATTATCAGGTGACGCCTCGTCCACTTTCTCAGTGTCGTCAGCATCCTCCATATCCCCACGTTTCTCCGTAGCGTTAGTCATGCCATCCTGCTGGTATATATTGTGTTTTGCAACAACATATGCTGAATAATTAGCGATAAGGCCTTGTTCCTCATCAGTCATATCATATAATTTTGTTCCGCAGCCTGTCAACGTTATAATTGCTGTAAATGCCACAGCTGCCATTTTTATATTTCTTCCCATCATTGCAATAAACCCATTCTTATTCTATGACTTTTATCCTAATAATACATATAGTAACACATTTATTGATTGTTTGCAATAAATAACTCAAGTTCAAACCAGAATTCTACACCATCCTTGTGATTTATGACACCATACCCTCTGTGATGCAGTTCCATAATTGCCTTTACTATAGACAGTCCTATGCCGCTTCCGCCATATTCCCTTGTTCTGGCCTTATCCACCTTATAGAACTTATTCCATATATTTTCTATATCCTTATCAGGTATCGGCTCTCCCGTGTTAAACACACTGACCCTCACACGGTCACTGTACATGCTGTATGATACAGTGATAGTACCACCTCTTGTGCAGTGATTTATCGCATTGCTGATATAGTTTGTCACAACCTCTTCAATCTTGTATATATCACCGCTCACATATACGGAATCGGTGCGGTCAAACTCAATTGCAGCCTCATTTTTCTGTGCCAGAAGCTTAGATGAGTCTATAACCCCTCTGACAAGCGGTGTCAGATCAAACCTCGTCATCTCAAGCACATCACTGCCATCCTCCAGATGATTGAGAGATAAAAGCTTCATAACCATGCGGTTCATCTTGTCAGTCTCGTCCATGATGACATCACAGTAGAAGTTACGGCTCTCCTCATCGTCATTTACGACCTCTTTGAGCCCCTCAGCATAGCCTGAGATCAGAGCAAGCGGAGTTTTTAACTCATGTGACACATTTGACAAAAACTCCTTTCTCATCTCATCAATCTCTTCTTTTTTCTTTATATCACGCTGTAATTCATTGTTTGCCACCTTTAGTCTTGTGATGGTCTGCTCAAGTGTCTGCGACAGCTCATTCATATGCTCACCAAGCACATAAAGCTCCTTTGCACTGTTTTCCGTATCAATGTACTTCGCATCAAAATCAAGCTTCGCCATCCTTGTCGACAGCTCAGTCATATTTCTTATCGGCCTGGTCATGTTGCGAGCAACAATATATGCCATAAACACTCCCACAACAATAGCAGCCACTGTGCCTATTGCAAAAAAGCGGTTCGATATAGACACGCTCTCCTTAATGCTCTCAAGCGGTGTCTTCATGTATACAAAGTTACCGTCAATCAGTCTGTTATTTATGATGATATACTCTGTCCCCAGCCTTTTATCCTTCTGCCTTGTCATATTCAGGTTGTTGTAGTCTGCCGAATACGACGACATGCTTGCCTCCAAAAGCAGCTGGAATATTTCCTGATTGTCAGTGGTTCCCTCAATGATGACCTTACCGTATTTGTTGAACACAACCGCATCTATATTGGCGCCAACGCATTTCTTTTCAAATGCTACAGCAAACGTATCATCTGAAAGTTTATCATTTTTTGCAGCCAGGTCCACCATTTTGTATACCGCAAGCATCTCTTTTTCCTTGTTATATACATAATACTTTTCCAGCAGTGTGTTATTAGCCATCCAGAACACGCCTACTATCAGAAGTACAATGAATGAAATCACAAACGTAAGCTGCGTGGATAGCGTTTTTTTCTTTTTCATGGTGACACCTCTTATCCCGAATCCATTAGTCCTAAGCTTAACACTTACTGTATCTCGAACTTATATCCCACACCCCAGACAGTCTTTATATAGTCGCCTTTAGCGCCCATCTTGCTTCTTAATTTCTTCACATGTGTATCAATAGTCCTCGCATCGCCAAAATAATCATAGCTCCACACACTATCAAGTATGCGCTCCCTGGTAAGAGCAATCCCCTGATTGCTCATAAAGTAATCCAAAAGCTCAAATTCCTTTACCGAAAGTTCAATATTCCTGCCATCAATAGCTACAGTGTGCGCCGTCTTGTCCATAACAATACCACCGGCCTCGCTTATTACTGCCTCCTTGCCCAGTTTATTCGCCCTGCGAAGGAGAGCATTTACCCTGGCCACCAGTATCTTTGGAGAAAATGGCTTTGAAATGTACTCATCAGCACCAATGTCAAAGCCGTTTAATTCATCACGCTCATCGCCCTTAGCTGTAAGCATAATAATCGGCACCTTTGAAGTCTGTCTGATTTCACGGCATACCTCAAAGCCATTTATCCTTGGCATCATTATATCGAGCACCAGCAGTGCTATGTCCTTCTGCTGATAAAATATATCAAGTGCCTCCTCGCCGTCTCCGGCCTCAAGTACCTCGTACCCTTCCCTTGCAAGGAAATCATGCACGAGCTTTCTCATCCTGCTCTCGTCATCTACCACCAGTATCTTTATTTTGTCCACTCTGTTGCATCCTGCCTTTCATCCAGTGCTTTTTCCCTCTCTTCTACTGCCTTTTCCCTTTTTTCAAGCTCCTTCTGCCAGTTTTCATACTTGTCTATCAGCTCATTCTCGTAGTCCACCACATACGGACTGTGTCCACTCACATATGTGATGCCAAACATAACAGCTATGGCAGCCGATAATACAATAGTAAAAAACAATGCCACATGGAACTTTTTCTTATAGCCTTCCGTCTGTTTTTTTACCTCGACAACCGCTTTTTTATCCTCAGGAATATAAATCGGACGGATATCCTCATTCTTGATATATGGGATTGTATGCAGATATTCCTGCAGTTCAACAAGAAACGATAGCCCTACAGGAGTAAAAAAATACCCCGGCTTGTTAAGCCTTAAATACAGCTTGTATACCGTATCCGGGTCAGACATATCAGTCTGATCCTTTATATATCGTATTCCGTCACTTTCTTTTTTAGCCTGCCTTGCCTCTTCCTTTGTCTGAAACTCAAACCCATCAACTACATACATCATATTCCCTCTTTCTAATCATCGCGCTCTGCAATCTCACCCGAACGATATGCCGCAATGAGATGCTTTAGATCAGCTATCTTTTCCTTCATCTTTATTCCGGCATCCGTATCTCCGACAAGTATTCTCTTATCAAGTACCTCTACAGCCTCACGCCTTGATACGATATCCCTCTCATCCCTTACTGCCGTCTCCGGTGATTCAAACGGCTCATGCGCTGTCAATGTCAGCCCATATGAATTGTAAATCAAGGTATATCCCGCGATGCCTGTCCGCCTGCGGTACGCCTTTGAAAAACCACCATCTATGACTATCACTCTGCCGTCGCACTTCACAGGGCTTTCACCTCTTAATCTGTGTACAGGAACATGTCCGTTTATGATATGGTCTCTTTTATCATGCAAACCAAACTCCTCGAGTATACGCTGCGCACACTCAGGCTTGTTTATATACTCATAATAAAAGTTTTTCTTTTCTATTTTCATATCATCGTCATCTATAAAATATCTCTCAAACGTAGCCATCTTATTTCTGCCATAAAGCGGAGAATATGGTGCTGTCCATATGTACCACATGATATCGCTGCCCTTTTGTCTTTCCAGCCTGTCGTCCGAGAAAAAAGCCTTTCTGACGTAAGTCTCCAGTATATCAAACAAAGCCTTGCCACTATACTCTTTACCGTAGATATTTACCTTTGCGAAGCTTCCATCCTCCTCCATGGGAATGCATCCGTGGAAAAGCAGATTGCCATTATATACCTTGTACATGCTGCCTCTTTTAAGCAGCAGCCCAACGTGGTTTTTAAGCTTCTCGCAATGAATAAACGAGCTCCTGAGCCTCTGTATGACTTCCTCTTCCCCCTCTGTCAGCCTGTAAGGATCAGCCGGGTCAATTGTTGGAAAGCTTGTATCAAGAAGCTTATAAGTTCTGCCCTCAAGATCTATAGTGCCCTGTTCATAATCAATATGTTCCAAAAGCAATCGTTCCTTCATGCCATACTCAGGCCACTTCTTAATGAGCTGTCCCTCCAGCTTGAAACGTATGATGGCAATGGCCTTGTGCATCTTCTTTATCAGATCACTCTCCATATTATCTGCGCCACTTGGAGCCACCTTAAACACAAATCTGGTGCATGGGTCATCCTTGTAAGCCTTCAGTGCAAACGTAGCAAGCGGAAGCATATTTATGCCATAGCCCTCCTCGACCACGTCCAGATTACCATATCTGATACTGTTTCTGACAACAGTTGCAATACATGCAGGATTTCCTGCGGCTGCCCCCATCCAGATAATATCGTGATTGCCCCACTGTATATCCAGCGAGTGATATCTGCACAGCCTGTCCATTATCAGATGCGGCCCCGCTCCCCTGTCGTATATATCACCAAGCACATGCAGATGGTCAACAGCAAGTCTCTGAATAAGCTCTGAAAGCACCACTATAAACTCCTCCGCAGTACCCAGCTCCACTGTTGTATTGATGATTGACTCGTAGTAAGCCTCCTTGTTTAACACCTCCGGCTTTTCTGTGATGAGCTCCTCTATAACATATGCATACTCCTCCGGCAAAGCTTTTCTCACCTTGGAGCGCGTATACTTTGACGAAACGGTCTTGCACACCTCTATCAGCTTATAAAGAGTCGTCTTATACCACGAGTCCATATCCGGCTCGTCCTGCTTAATAAGCTCCATCTTTTCCCTTGGGTAGTAGATGAGTGTGGCAAGCGCAGCCTTGTCAGCCTTGTCCATCGCCAGACCAAATACATCATCTATCTTCTTTCTTACAGCCCCAGAACCATTTTTCAGCACATGGGAAAAGGCTTCATACTCACCATGCACATCAGATACAAAGTGCTCTGTGCCCTTTGGCAGGTTTAAAATAGCCTGCAGATTGATAATCTCAGATGATGCCTTGCCTATTGTCGGATACATCTCCGACAACTGTTCCAAATAATGTAAGTGTTCTTTATCAATTGCTATATCATTCATTTATATCTAGACCTCATAATACTGATTCATCACCTTATTTATTTCCTTTTCAAGCTTACAACCCGTGTATACACACTTCATAATGCACTTTCTGATTGGCTCCTCAAAATTAGTACCCTCGCACTTATCCAAAACTCCCTGCAATGTAAGCTGTACAAGTATGCTCTCACCTGTCTGCGGATCTGTGGCTATGTTTTCGTACACCTTCTTGTAGTACTTATCACTCACTACCGGGTAGTCAGTAAGCGCCATTTCCCGCCACTTTCTAAAACTTAGCGACATATATTCACCTGCTCTTTTGTATATAATAAAACATTGTACCAATTAGCGGTGCTCTAATCAATGCCTCAGACACATTTATTTCAAAAAAGTTTTTTGATATTTATTATAAATAAAGCTGCATTTGTTTAAATAAAAAAAGTGTAAGCTGCATTCAGCTTACACTTTTTAAGTTTCAGGACACCTCCCTTTTTATATAACAAACATTCTAATTTGACAGTAATTGACGTTTCTTATATATTTATTTATGTTTCAACAATAACCATTATAGTGTATTGCGCATGTCAATACTTGACCAAATTTGGAGTTTATTTTTTTAAAAAGAAGGGAGATTAGCTCATAAATGAACCGACTTGAAATAGTAAATAACATATCGACAAATATTGAGCGCGAACGCATAAAGCTTGGTATGTCCCAGGCACAGTTTGCAAAAGCACTTGATATGTCACTCTCCACCTACAAGCGAATAGCAAACGGAGAATCCTCTCGTATAGACGTCTACACCGCTTACCTGATATACAAGCTGACAGGACGGTTTTCCTGCGAACTAACAGGCTTCAATGATGATGTAATAAACCTTGTAAAGCGCATCAAAAAGCTTTCCAAAAGCCAGCGCATACTTATAGACTCGATTATAGACACTGAGCTTGCGCTATCTGCCTACAAGGATGAAAGCTGTCATACGGAGGATCTGATTTCCGTCCTCATCCCGACAGGCAATATGACCGACGGCATGATTTTGGACTCCTACAATGTCGAAAAGCTTGATGTTTCAAATTACAGAAAAGCCTTCGGTGATGCCCTTCACATCGGAATCCGCATCACAAGCAATCATCTACATCCTGTATATAATAAAGGCGATATACTTCTAATCAGTCGAAACCCAATCCGCGACGGCGATACCGGTATCTTTATCAACGCACAGAACAAGCGTGCATACATCAGAAAACTGCATCAGAAAAACCCATGTGAGCTCACACCAATCAACAATTACGGTGAGACCTTTTATGTCGACAGCGATAATGTTGATGATATGAGCAAATGGATAAAATTCGGACACGTGCTCTGCAAGGTGCGCTAGCAGATTACTCTGTTATTTTAATATCATCAAAGCAGTCAAAGGTTGCAAAGTAGTCTGCCGGAGTTTCTGCTCTTCTGATGAGTTTTGCCTCTCCATTGCTTTCGAGCAATATCTCTGCTGAGCGAAGTCGTCCGTTGTAATTGTAGCCCATTGAAAAGCCGTGTGCTCCTGTATCATGGATTACCAGATAGTCTCCCATATCAATCTTCGGAAGCTGTCTGTCAATTGCAAACTTGTCACAGTTCTCACAGAGTGAGCCTACCACATCATATGTATGGTCACAAGGTGCATCCTCCTTGCCGAGCACTGTGATATGATGGTATGAGCCGTAAATAGCCGGTCTCATAAGGTTTGCCGCACACGCATCTACTCCTATATACTCCTTGTAGATATGCTTCTCATGGATAGCCTTTGTCACAAGACAGCCATACGGAGCCATCATAAAACGTCCCATCTCTGTGTAAATAGCCACATCGCCCATTCCTGCCGGTACCAAAACCTCATCGTACACCTTATGTACACCGGCGCCGATAACTGATATATCGTTTGGTGTCTGATCCGGCTTATAAGCCACGCCAACTCCACCTGAAAGATTTACAAATCTAATATCGCAGCCGGTCTCATTTTTAAGCTCAACAACCAGCTCAAAAAGCTCCTTTGCAAGCTGTGGATAATACTCGTTGGTTACTGTATTGCTTGCCAGGAATGCATGCACGCCAAAGTATTTAGCGCCTTTTGACTTAAGAATTTTGAATGCCTCAAAAAGCTGTTCCTTTGTCATTCCATACTTGGAGTCTCCCGGATTGTCCATAATACCGTTTGACAGTGTGAACACTCCACCCGGATTATATCTGCAGCTTATTGTCTCCGGAATATGTCCGATTGTTTCCTCCAAAAAATCAATATGTGTGAAATCATCGAGATTGATGATAGCACCAAGCTTGTCTGCATATGCAAATTCCTCTGCCGGTGTATCATTTGATGAAAACATGATATGCTCTCCGTCGAAGCCGCATGACTTTGCAAGCATAAGCTCTGTGTATGATGAGCAGTCACAGCCCATGTCATAATCCTTTAAAATCTTGAGCAGATATGGGTTTGGGGTAGCCTTTACAGCAAAATACTCTCTAAAACCCGGATTCCATGCAAATGCATCCTTTACAGCCTGCGCGTTGGCACGGATGCCAGCCTCGTCATATAAATGAAATGGTGTAGGAAATTGTTTAACAATCTCCTCTACCTGTTGTTTTGTCACAAATGGTGTCTTTTTCATGTTTATCTCCTAACTTTTACATAGTAAAGTGTACTAAAACATATGCTACAACAAAATGGGTATATTTTCAAGAATTTTTATGGTATAATTTCTCATTAGGTAAATGTCTTTACTTTTTTAAGTATAGTTGATATAACTATTCAAAACTGATATAACTATTTAAATTAAGATATAAAGGGAAACAGGAAAATGAACATTAAAGTACTTCAGTATATTGATAATACACCAAAAAATAATATAACTACCGGTCAGGCTGCTGTAACCGGTGATAACATTCCTTCCAATAGCAGCTCCGCTGTCAATAGCACCGGTGCTGATTTTGATCAGGTGCTTGACGATGCAAAAATGGCTGAAGCTGCTGTTGCCATTGACAGACTGATTGCCCAAAGTAACGGTGGCTCAGTTGATATGTCGCTTGTACAGAGGTTCTTTGATCAAAATGGTATAAATATCGAGCTTTGCCGTAATACAGTTTCTCCTTCTGCCGCAGTTAATAATACAGCTGCTTATTCCGGTTCTCCAGCCGGCATCAGCTCAGATACAAATACATATAATGCAGCAGCTTCCGGAGCCTCAGGAATTAGCAGCAGCTCCGTAAAACTCGAAGCTTCCGGTTTGTCATGCTCTGCCGATCTTGATGCAATTTTTAATGAGGCTGCCTCAAAATACGGTGTGGATGCCAAATTCCTTAAGGCTATCGCCAAGTGCGAGTCTGACTTCTCCACAGAGTGCACCAGCCGTTCAGGTGCCATGGGTATCATGCAGCTCATGCCACAGACCGCTGCCTCACTTGGTGTCACAAACGCCTACGACCCATACCAGAATATCATGGGTGGCGCCAGGTACATAAGTGAAAAGCTCACCCAGTATAATGGTGACAAATCACTGGCCTTAGCTGCCTACAATGCAGGCTCCGGCAACGTAGCCAAATATGGCGGCATTCCGCCATTTAAAGAAACTCAGAACTATGTAGCAAAGGTTATGGCATACTATAATTCATAATAAATTGTATTCTGACTCACATAAAATTATATTTTAATTCAAAGTGGCTTGACAAATGCTGATGTATATAGTAAACTTAGCAAGTTGATAGTTGCTGATGTGGCTCAGAGGTAGAGCACTTCCTTGGTAAGGAAGGGGTCACGGGTTCAATTCCCGTCATCAGCTTATTTAAAGAAATAGTTATTTTATATATTGAATGCCACAGACATAAAGCCTGTGGCATTCAATGTATATGAGGAAAAGCATATGCGACGTCAATTCTGTGCACATGAATAATTTTTAGTCGGAACTGAGTGTACCCCAACACATAGTTGAAATACAACAGCTCCTTTTGATGATATTATAGTAACACTTAATTGTGTCCTAAATATAGCCATGTGATAAATATTTTCTTAAATTTGGTAAATATCTACAAACAAACTCTTAATCCGGCAGAAATATTCTATATTTCAACAATATATTTCTCGTATGCATTGATAACAGTAGTTTCTCCCACCTTGTCAAGCCTGACAAACTGCCTGCCGTAACTCATATGAACATGTCCATGCACAAAATACCTTGGCTTATACTGCTCAATAAGCCTGTTAAACACATCAAAGCCTGTATGACATGTATCCTCACCATCATGCAGTCCCTTTGCCGGCGAATGGGTGACAAGCACATCAAAGCCGTTTTTACGTTTAAGCTTCCACCACAGCTTCTTAACACGCTTTGTCATCTCCTTCTGAGTATACTGATTTTCTCCCGGTTTATAACGGTTTGAGCCTCCCAGGCCAAGAAACCGTACACCCTCATATTCGTAAATCTCATCCTCAATGCATATGCAGCCTTCCGGCGGCTTTACATTGTATTTGTCATCGTGATTGCCATGCACATACAAAAGAGGGACTCCAACCATCGTTGTCAGAAAGGACAGATAGCTCGGGTTTAAGTCTCCACATGATACAATAATATCAATTCCTTTAAAATCCTCTTTCTTAAAGTATTCCCAGTACATTTTCGACTCTTCATCAGCTAAGAATAGTATCTTCATTACAGTTTATTTTCCTCTACACCCTTTAGTTCAACCACCATCTTTGCATTGTCAACAAACTCACTCATAGGCGGAATACTACCTACAACATTATCTACAAGCCAGTCCATTTTCATGATATCAGACGGTTTCATCTCGTGCTCACCTTTGTTTTTAAGCTCTCCCTTCTGGTCATATATCTGTCCAAAGAACGGCACAACCTCACCCTTTGTGATATCGCTCTTTAAATGATCCGCAAGCCTTTTCACTCCATAAGGTACATGCTTTGAACAAATCAGGTCAATAACACCTGCAGACATGCCCCACCAGTAATTAAGTGCCTTAACCTGTTCCTGTCCTTCAGCCTTGTAGGAGCCTGCAAGTACGCTCTGCAAAAGCTTCTCATAAAACACTCCCCAGTTCCATATAGGCATGGCAAGGTTTAATGCCTGTCCATCCTGCAGCTTATACAGGCCAAAATATCTGGACGCGTCATTCGGAGTGATAATATCCTGATCTGATACATAATGGAGATCATTTTCTTCAAGGAATTTATTCCTGTCATAATCCTTTGTCTTTGACCATGCCAGATATACCTTTGCCCTTGGATTCACACTTGCAACTCCCAGAGCAAACGCGTTGATATTGGCAATCATGCCATATATCGGGTAGTCTGCAATATATGCAACCCTTTCATTGTCTGTGACAGCTCCTGCTATCATTCCTGCGAGAAACTTTGCCTCATACATACGTCCATAGTATGTTCTGATATAAGGATGAGGCGCATTCAGCGAACAGTTGAGTATATAAACCTCCGGATGCTCAACAGCCACCTTTAAGCTGTTTGGCATCATCTGCGGTCCCACACAAAAAACTATATCGGCACCGGACTTTATGATATCTTCAAGCACCTGCTCCACATTGTTCTCATCTACACCTGCCACATATTCTGTCTCCAGTTTGTCTGAAAAGGTTTCATCAAGATACATACGCCCAAGCTCATGCGAATACAGCCATGCAGATGTCTTTGGCTCTCTCGGATACAAAAATACCACCTTAAGCTTCTTCGGTGTCTGAGGAATCAGATAATTGAGCAGACTCTTTTTGGTCTGCACCTTTTTCGGATCCAGCACCAGATTTATCTTGTGCTTTTCCCCTTCTGCTGCAAACTCCTTCCATGTATTGATGACGTTTTTGTTGTAATCATTCTCAGACATCTCAAGCATGGCATCCATGCCAAAGACCTCCATAAATACTGTAATAGCATCACCCAGCTTAATGTCCAGCCTGTCACCACCGCGGAAATTATAGACCTTTGAAAAATCAAACATTACCTTGGCAAATTTTTCCTTGGTCTCATCATCCCATCTGCCCTCTTTTCCAACAAGCGAAAGAAGCTTATCAGCATTGCCCAGCTTCGTAAACTCCACCGAGCAAAGCCCCGTGATTTCATTGAACTTCATATACTCATAATAAAGCCTCACATCATAATCATCCGACAGCTTTGGAATCTTTCTGGTCACAATTGCAGGAATCGAAACGGCGTTGAAGTACTTGAGTACACTGACCCTCTTATTGCCCTCAAGCACATAATACCTGTTCATGTACTCAAATGCCTTGATTGGATCTCTGATTCCCTCATTCATCTGTGCATCTGACAGATTAGACCACTTCACTGCAAATTCGGTTTCCCAGTCCAATATCGGCATAAAATTTGCCGCAAATGAATATGTCCTGCCCATGGTGCTTGTTCCTACAACGAAATCCAAAGGCACCTGGACCAGCCCCATATTCTGCTCTGTCTGAATATCTGCCTCTGATAAGATTTCATCAAGCACTGGCAGATAAGGAAACTGTCCTTTAGCTATCCTTGCCCTGTATTCTTTTTTTCCCAGCTTTAATGCTTCTGAATATTCTGTTTCACCCATATTGTAATCTCCTTTTGAAACTATTTTAACATAAATTCAAAAAAATTAAACATTTCCTTTGATATTTTTAAAAACTCTGATATAATATATGTTAGGAAATAGGTACCACAGTCATATGGAGGATAAAATAATGCAAAATATATCTCGGGAAAATGCCGATATCATAGGCGAATTAGCCAATATCTGCATAGGCAATGCAGCCACAACACTGAGCATGATTCTACAAAAACCGACAAATATTACGACTCCGATTGTAGAGGTTTTGAAAAAAGAGGATGCTCTCGATCATGATGATCGAATTTTAATTAAGGTTCCTTACACAAAAGGACTTGACGGAACCAACCTACTTATTATAAAATTAAATGATGCATTGGTTATTGCCAATCTCATGATGGGAGGCAACGGAAGTAATGTTTCTGATATGACACTTGATGAAATCACACTTTCCGCCATATCGGAGGCTATGAACCAGATGTGTGGTACAATAGCTACATCAATGTCTTCGCTCTTAAACGAGCCAACCGACATAGGTTTTCCGCTTATCAATTCAAGTTATCAGAAGACCTTTGATATACCGGACGAGTTGTGTAACGGAACAGATATTGTCAAGGTGACATTCAGGCTGACTGTTGGAGATTTAATAGACAGTGATCTCTTACAGTTGTATCCAATAAGCATAGTAAAACAGATTATCAAACAGGAGGTTTAACAAAATGGCTAGAATTTTAATAGTTGATGATGCAGCATTTATGAGAATGATGCTGAAGGATATCCTTACAAAGGGTGGATTCGAGATTGCAGGCGAGGCTGCTGACGGAAATGAGGCAGTTGCAAAGTACAATGAGCTCAAGCCTGATCTTGTAACACTTGACATCACTATGCCAAATAAGGATGGCATCCAGGCTTTAAAGGAAATTAAAGCAGCTGACCCAAATGCTACATGCGTTATGTGCTCTGCTATGGGACAGCAGTCTATGGTTATTGACGCTATCCAGTCAGGTGCCAAGGATTTCATCGTTAAGCCATTTCAGGCTGACCGTGTTATCGAGTCAATCAGAAAAGTACTTGGATAATATTTACATACAAAACAAGGTCTGTCAGTATAGCTGACAGACCTTGTTTTTATTATATTTTTGTAACTGTTCAGTACATTCACAGCTGCGCAAGACTCTCAATAGCCTTGTCATCAAGAATAACCTTTGCATGCTCCATAAGAAAAGCCCTTTTGTCAGCCCCTGCAATGATATCATCTGCATACTCATCTGCTATGACAGACATCTTTTCAAGCTCATGCTCATCATAGCCCGATAAATCCATGCTCATAAAGTACTCTCCCTCAAACTTAAAAAGCTGTGAGAATGGCATTGGCAGTCCTTTAATCATCTTTGCAAATCTGACAGCCACATCAAATTTTTCAAAAATGAACATTACAACAGACACCATATCCTGCTTTTTTGCAGTTGTCCTGCCTTTTTTATTTTTCTCATTCTCTGCAGCCTCAGCCGGCAGCGAATTAAGCAGTCCATTAACGATATCTTTAAGATGCTCCATCATTCCCTCAGTAGCAGGGTGTTCAGAAAATGTCAGAGAAAGTGTGTGATCCGCCAAAAAATCTGCTCTCACAGTCTTGATTCCCGAATTAAAATCAGTTCCAAACTCTTCTGAAGCCATGTCAAATATCTGGTTCATGAATTCCTGGGTGCGCTCGCCATTGCTCATAATTTCATCCATTGTATATCCCAGATCATATATTTCTTCTTCTGAAATAACACATTTTATAGTGTGTTCACCTATTCTTGAAAACTCCATAACAAGCTTCACCTACTTTCTTTTTAGCTTTTGTCTGATACGGGATAGTGCATTGTCAATTGATTTATCTGATTTTCCAAGCATATGCGCTATCGATGTATAATTATTTCCTTCCAGATACAATTGTAGCACTTTTTTCTCCATATTACTCAGTTTATTCCACAATTGTTCCTTAAATTCCTTAAATTTTTCCTTCTCTATGAGAAGCTGCTCAGGACTTGCAATATCATCTTGCAGCATTTCCTCAAACTCTGTACCATCACTGTCACTCTGTGAAAAGGATATATATGTGTTAAGCGGCATATGTTTCTTTCGGTTTGAAGCCTCAAGCGCCGAGCTAAGCTGCCTTGTGATGCATAGCTGTGCAAAACTGTAGAAAGATGCTTCCTTGTCGCTCTTATAGTCTCTGACCGCTTTAAACAGGCCAATCATGCCCTCCTGAATAAGGTCATCATTCTCACCGCCTATCAGGTAGAGTGCATTCGTCTTTTTACGCACAAGCGGCTTATACTTTTCCAATATATAGTCCATGATTTCATTGTTGTCACCATGGTCATTTTTGTCATTATGAATCCTCATAATAAGCTCTTCATCCGTATATGCGCTGTAATCTTCCACTATATGCTTCCTATTCTATAAATATACAATTCATAATACACACCACTCATCCCGCGACATGTAATCTACTTTCCACTCTTAAGTCTCTGTCTGACTATCTCATATGCAAGCACGCCTGTCGCAACCGATGCGTTCAGTGAGTCAATATCGCCCACCATAGGAATAGAAGCTGTCATATCACAGTTTTCCTTTACAAGCTTGCTGACTCCGTCACCCTCATTGCCTATTACAAGACCTATAGGACCTGTGAGGTTTAAGTCATACATGGTAGTGCCACCCATATCAGCACATACAAACCACATGCCCTTTTCCTTAAGCTCCTTTATAGTATTTGAGATATTGGTAACCTTGGCAACAGGTGTATAGTTTATCGCACCTGCAGACGTCTTTGCCACTGTAGGAGTAAGTCCCACTGCACGCCTTTTTGGTATGATGATGCCATGTGCACCCGCCTGATTTGCGGTACGGATTATTGCACCAAGATTGTGTGGATCTTCTATACCGTCAAGTATGATGATAAAAGGCGGCTCGCCCTTTCTTTCGGCATTTTCCAGTATGTCCGAAACCTCGGCATACTCATATGCTGCTGAAACTGCAATGACACCCTGATGCTTGCCTGTCTCAGACATCTGATCAAGTCTTTCCTTTGCAACATAGTTTATGATTGCATCATGCTTTCTGGCCTCTCTTGTGATTGACTTTATTGGTCCGTCCTGACAGCCGTCAAGCACAAAAAGCTTGTCTATTGTCTTTCCTGAACGGAAAGCCTCTAGCACAGCATTTCTGCCCTCTATATAATTCTCATGAAATTTTTCTTTATTGTTGTTATCCATATTTTCCTCTTATTTTGTGCTATATTTCAATTCCTAAAAGCTCCACTCCAAGCTTAGTGAGTGAAACAACCCTCTCAAAATCATCCTTCAGATAAAGATAGCCCATGACCGCCTCAAGCCCTGTAGCTTTCCTGTAATCAGCCATTGTAGCGTTTTTTGCCATGGAAGGTGACTTGGCATTGCGCCCCCTGTGATACACATCACTCTCCTCCTCTGTCAGATGAGGTAAAAGTGCCTCTATCATGAGAGCCTGCGTATGCGCCTTTACTATATTACTTGTGTGCTTATGAAGCAGATTTGCCTTTGTATTGCCCTTTCCCACCACAACTGAGCGGATGACAATATCAAATATGCCATCACCGATATATGCAAGTGTAAGCGGCGAGTATGTCCTTATATCAACATCCTTTATTCCAAACTGTTCCTTAATATATGAGTCTATCTTCATACTATACAAGCTCCCATTTTACTCCCTCTCTGGTATCCTTTATGGCAACACCCTTTGCCAGAAGCTCATCTCTTATGGCATCGGCTGTCGCAAAATCCTTTGCCTTTTTAGCGGCTGCACGCTCTGTAATTTTATCATTGATAAATGCCTCAAGCTCACTGTCTACAGATGACGATGCCTCAAGTAATGCCTTTCCTGATTCCCTAAGTCCCAGATCAAGTACCTGCTCAAAGTCATCGATAAGTGCAAGCTTTGTCCTGTCTGAGATATCAGCCTTAAGCACATCATACACTATGGTTATAGCCATTGATGTATTCAGATCATTTGAAACTGCATCAGTAAATTTCTTCTTAAAGTCAGCAAAAGCTGTCTCATCTATATCACCCTCATCCTTAAGCTCTGCCACACGCTTTGCAATCTTATTGTATGCCGCAACTGCATTGTCGAGCGCATCAAATGAAAACTCAAGAGGCTTTCTGTAGTGTGACTGTAAGCAGAAGAATCTGTAGGCAAGCGGATTGTAGCCCTTCTCCTGAAGCACCGAAACTGTGAGGATTGCACCCTTCGACTTGCTCATCTTGCCTGCTCTGTCATTTAAGTGATTGACATGGAACCAGTACTTGCACCAGTCGTGTCCCAGATAGCTCTCTGACTGTGCAATCTCATTGGTGTGATGTGGGAAAATATTGTCAACACCGCCACAGTGGATATCCACGTACTCTCCGAGATGCTTCATGCTGATGCATGAGCACTCTATATGCCAGCCCGGATATCCGACGCCCCATGGGCTGTCCCATTTAAGAGCCTGGTCCTCAAACTTAGACTGTGTAAACCAGAGTACGAAATCATTTTTATTCTTCTTGTTTACATCCTCCTCGACATCATCTCGCACTCCAACCTGAAGCTGTTCCTTCTCTACTGCTGAAGAGAACACAAAATAATCATCAAGCTTTGATGTATCGAAATATACATTGCCTCCTGCAAAATAGGCATAGCCCTTCTCGATAAGCACCTCCACCATATGGATAAACTCCGGAATACAGTTGGTTGCAGGCTCTACGACATCAGGCATCCTGTTGTGTACAGCCGTGAAATCCTTGAAAAAAGCGTCCGTGTACTCCTTTGCCACCTCCATGACGCTCTTGTGTTCACGCTTTGCGCCCTTTAGCATCTTGTCCTCTCCGGTATCTCCGTCGCTTGAGAGATGTCCCACATCAGTGATATTCATGACACGCTTTACATCATAGCCCACATAGCGAAGTGCTTTCTCGAGCACATCCTCCATGATGTATGAGCGGATATTTCCGATATGTGCAAAATGGTAAACTGTAGGTCCACATGTATACATGCCGATTTTGCCGTCAACACGCGGAACAACAGTATCAATCTGTCTTGTGAGTGTATTGTAAAACTTGAAATTGTTCTCCATTATTTATATCTCCTTTTGGATGATTTATAACTATCTTTTTATTTTAGCATGTTTTCCCTATATATTCAAATCAATCAGTCTGACAGCCGCTACAGCCGCTGCATCCGCCTCCGACCTGCACGCTTGCCTCATAAAGACCTGTAAGTGAGCAGATTGCCTGTGATGCAATCCCCTCCTCGCGGCCTGTAAAACCAAGCCACTCCTCGGTCGTTGCCTTTATATTTACCTGCTCCTTTGCGATTTGCAGCGTATCAGCCACATTCTGCTCCATCTGCTCAATATACGGACGAAGCTTCGGCTTTTGTGCAATTACTGTCGCATCTATGTTTTCTATCACATAGCCTTTTTTTGCAATGAGGTCTCTCACATGCTCTAAAAGCTTAAGACTCGAAATACCCTCATATGCCGGGTCTGTATCCGGGAAATGCTTTCCGATATCTCCAAGTGCCGCTGCACCCAAGAGTGCATCCATTATTGCATGCAACAGTACATCGGCATCCGAATGACCTAAAAGCCCGAGTGTATGCGGAACCTTCACTCCTCCTAAAATCAAATCTCTGCCCTCAACAAGCTTGTGCACATCATAGCCCATCCCTACTCTCATATATCGTCTCTCTTTCTATCAGATACAATACCTCATGTTATTGCCAACTGTCATTGCTCTGTATTTTAGTTTTTAACTATAGTATACCTTATTTCTCCTGTTGCGCCAAGATATTATTTTAAGCTATTTTCAAATAAAAGACCGCCCCGGACAAACCGGAGCGGTCTTTATTAAAATGGGAATAGTCCATTAAATGTCTTATGCAAGTGCTGCAGTGATGATAGCCATTGAGTAAACCTCTCCTGCATTACATCCACGAGAAAGGTCATTGATTGGAGCATTGAGTCCAAGAAGGATTGGGCCGTATGCTTCGAAATTACCAAGTCTCTGTGCAATCTTGTATCCGATATTTCCTGCGTTGATGTCAGGGAAGATAAATGTATTTGCATGACCCGCAACCTCAGACTGTGGGCACTTTGTGCGGGCTACACGTGGTGCAACTGCTGCGTCAAACTGGATTTCTCCCTCGATTGGAAGATTTGGATATTTCTCTCTTGCCTTGTGAGCTGCGTTTCTCATCTTGTCAACATCCTCGCCCTTTCCTGAGCCAAGTGTTGAGTAGCTTAAGAATGCAACCTTTGGATCGATACCGAAGATCTTAGCACACTCTGCTGATTCTCCTGCGATTTCAACAAGCTCGTCCTCTGTAGGATGGATGTTTATAGCACAGTCGCTCATTGCAAGCACCTCATTCTCACCTGTTGCAGATGGACGAACAAGGATAAAGCATGAAGATACGATTGTGTTGCCAGGCTTTGTCTTGATAAGCTGTAATGCCGGACGAACTGTATCTGCTGTTGAGTATGTAGCTCCTCCGAGAAGTGAGTCTGCGATACCCATCTTTACAAGCATTGTTCCAAAGTAGTTAGCTGATGAAAGAATTCCCTTAGCCTGCTCCGGTGTAACACCCTTGCTCTTACGAAGCTCGCAGAATAATTCAACCATCTCATCCATACGGTCAAAGTTCATAGGATCTATAATCTCTGCTCCACGGATATTGAAACCGCTCTTCTCAGCGCTTGCACTAATCTTCTCAGGATCTCCGACAAGGATAGGATGTAAGAAGTTGCTTGCAAGTAAACGCGAAGCTGCCTCAAGGATACGTGGATCCTCTCCCTCTGTGAATACGATTTTCTTTGGGTCTTTCTTTAATATTTCGATTAACTGACCAAATCCAAACATGATAATGTCTCCTTTATGTATATTATTTATTATTTAAAACTATATCTGGTTTCACACCACTGACTATAATATACTTATTTTTCTCGAATATCAATAATTGTTAAAAGGTTGTCAAGATGTTCGCGAAAAAATCCAATCCATGATATTTCATGGCACAATAAAAGGAACCGGATTAATATTTTCCGATTCCTTTTATAATGATCACTATTTATTCGTTTAAGGAGTATTTATCATACAAAACCGTTTACTCTGCAAGTGCCTTAAATGCCTCATCAAGATCCTCAATTATATCATCCACATTCTCAGTTCCGATTGAAAGACGGATTGTGTTTGGCTTGATGCCCTGATCTAAGAGCTCTGCTTCATTGCACTCTGAGTGTGTGGTAGAAGCCGGATGTATAGCAAGTGACTTAACATCAGCTACGTTTGCAAGCAGTGAGAAAAGCTCAAGGTTGTCAATAAATTTCTGCGCTTCCTTTGCTCCACCCTTAATCTCGAATGTAAATATAGAGCCGCCTCCGTTAGGGAAGTATTTCTTGTAAAGCTCCTGCTGCTCTTTATCCTCTGAAATAGATGGATGATTAACCTTCTCTACGAGTGGCTGATCCTTTAAGTACTGAACTACCTTGAGTGCATTCTCAACATGACGCTCCACACGAAGCGAAAGTGTCTCAAGTCCCTGCAGGAAGATAAATGAATGAACAGGTGAAATTGTTGCTCCTGTATCACGAAGTAAAATTGCCCTGATATATGTCGCAAATGCTGCCGGTGCGCAATCCTTTGCAAAGCTTACTCCGTGGTATGATACGTTTGGCTCTACAAGCCATGGCCATTTATCATTCTGTGTCCAGTCGAATTTACCGCTGTCAATTATAACTCCACCAATTGTTGTTCCGTGTCCACCGATGAACTTTGTTGCTGAGTGAACCACGATATCAGCACCGTACTCAATCGGACGGACAAGATATGGTGTAGCAAAGGTATTATCTACGATAAGTGGGATTCCTGCCTCATGAGCGATATTTGCAATTTTTTCGATATCTACCACCTCTGAGTTTGGATTTCCGAGTGTCTCTATTTCAATAGCTTTTGTATTCTCTTTGATGGCAGCCTTGATTCCATCATAATCGAATGGATCTACGAATGTAGCCTCAATTCCGTAATCAGGAAGTGTGTGTGCCAAGAGATTGTATGTACCGCCGTAGATATTCTTTGCTGCAACGATATGGTCACCTGCGTGTGCTACTGCCTGGAAAGCATATGTGAGTGCCGCTGCTCCGGAACCAACAGCAAGTGCTGCCACGCCACCCTCGAGTGCTGCAATTCTTCTCTCGAATACATCCTCTGTAGGGTTTGTCAGTCTGCCGTAGATATTTCCTGCATCTCTGAGTCCGAATCTGTCTGCAGCATGCTCACTGTTATGGAACACATATGATGAAGTAAGGTAGATTGGAACTGCTCTCGCATCTGTAACCGGATCAGGTGTTTCCTGTCCTACATGTAACTGTAATGTCTCAAATTTTAAATTTCTGTCTGCATAATGTTTCTTGCTCATATTAATATCCTCCTATTAATGATATGTTAATGTTATTTGTTTTTAATTTTAATTCCGGGATGCTGTTCCCTTGAACTAATCATATCATATCATCTTTCTAGGAAAAGTGTTAATACTTATAACTAAGAGCTTGCTATAAATATATTTTATAAGCAATTGTTTTCCAAAACATCAGAAAGCTCTCTAGTAGCTGCACCAACATCCATGTTATTTACTGCATAATCACATATCTGGCGGTTGCGTTTCTCTGCATCTATCGACAGAATACGCAGTGTCTTTTCTTCTATTGAGTAATCCTGTTCTATGATATCCCGGATTAAAAGCTCCTTATCACGTGCCACATACACTATAACAGTAGGAAAATGGCGCTTCATGGCAATGGCGCCGCACATGTCAAGCGGCATCACGACAAAGTGTCCCTTTGCAAGCACCGCCTCTATATCCTCCATTTTGGTGCCATACTGTATTCCTGCGTATCTTGTCTTTTCAAAGAAATCCTGTGCATTGAACTCCTCCTCCGTCAGGTACCTGTGCTTATCTCCGGGCTTGGTACAGTATGTTTTCGGATTCTCAAACTGCTCCATGGCGCACAGGCTGTCTGAGAGCGCTGTTTTTCCTGAGCCTGATGGTCCGACAAGCGCCACAACTGACGGATTCTTTATATTTTTATTTCTATATAATGACGCATTTATTATCTGCTCCACGAGATATACAAACTCTGTGATATTATTAACAGATAAAAGTCCTGTCATTTTTGAATTCCACGGCTTTCGCATGAGCACGGGATACGTGGCCGGTGTCTCAAGCACATTGTGTATGGCGTCATCTAAAATTATATCAAACTGCACGAGATTTTTTGCATTGCCAAGTATGATATTTTCTGTCGGGAAATCAGGAAATGCCTCCATTATCTGGCTCGCCCTCACTCCCATGAAGCCCGGTGCCACCGCCGTGATAAAATATACCTCTCCGATATCCATGAGCTTTCTTATCATCCGCTTTGTCTCTTCCGTAGGCTTCTGCCTCTCGTAAAGTGTATTATCCCGGTAAAATTCCTTTATGACAGAGGCTCTGCCGGTATTCTCCCAGGAATCTATATCCTCCAGTTCAAGCGGTGGGGTGATATTATATTTTTTGTTCGCCATATCTATGGCTATGCTGTTGAATGGGGCTGTCACATCATCCCAGTCAAGTCCTATTTTAGGTCTTATCATGCTTATCCCTTTCTGTTTCGTAACTATTTATAACAAAAAGACCTGCAACAACTGCAAGTCTTAACAAGTAGCGAGGGAGAGACTCGAACTCTCAACCTCCCGGGTATGAACCGGACGCTCTAGCCAGTTGAGCCACCTCGCCATATTTAGTTCCATCAGTTTTTCTGATGAATGGGACCTACAGGGCTCGAACCTGTGACCCTCTGCTTGTAAGGCAGATGCTCTCCCAGCTGAGCTAAGATCCCATGTCGTCAACCGACTTGATTATTATATACAGTCGGCACCTTATTGTCAACAACTTTTTTCATTTTATTTAAAAAAATTTTAACTATTCAGAAGTCTCTCCACAAGCTTCACGCACTCTGCCGCATCCTTTGAATATCCGTCTGCCCCTATCTCGTCTGCAAAGCTCTGTGTAATGCAGGCTCCACCGATTACAACCTTGCTCTTACAGCCCTTTTCCTTGCAGATTTCCACTACATCCTTCATGCGCATCATGGTGGTGGTCATAAGAGCTGACAGTCCGATAACTGCCGCATTCGTCTCAATCGCCTTGTTGACAATATCCTCACAAGGCACATCCTTTCCCATATCAATCACGTTGTAGCCATAGTTTTTAAGCATAAGCACAACAAGGTTCTTTCCTATATCATGAATATCCCCCTCCACCGTTGCAATGACAAGAGTCGGCATATCCTCCCCTGAATCTTTCTTCTCAAGCAGTGGTTCGAGATGTTCTATAGCAAGCTTCATGGTATTTGCGCTGCCGATAAGCTGTGGCAGGAAATATTTCTTCTGGTTGAAAAGCTCTCCCACCTCATTAATAGCAGGAATCAGGCTGTTATTAATAATCTCGTCAGGCTTTGCCCCATCAGAAAGCATTTTCTTTACTTCATCAATTATACTGCCCTTGTTTCCCTTTAAGACAGCCTGAAATACCGCATCCTTACTGCCCGCTGCGCATGTGCCGTTTGAAGCAGACGCATCATTGTCCGACTTTTTCACAACAACAGTCTCATATTGGGCCTTTTCCTCCGCAAGCCTGCTCATGCGCTCGATGTATGCTATATCGCTGTCAGGTCTGTCAAGCAGCATATCCGATGCAAATGCAGCATTCATCAAAAGCTCCTGTGATGGATTGGCAATAGCCATGGTGAGTCCCTTGCATATGGCCATTGTAAGAAACGCTGTGTTCACGTACATACGCTCAGGCAGTCCGAAGGATATATTTGAAAGTCCGCATATTGTAGGAAGCTTTTTCTCATCCTTGCAGTACGCAATGGTCTCATAGCACTCGATTGCGGCCTTTGGATTTGCACCTATTGTCGCAACAAGTCCATCCACCACGATATCCTCATGTGCCATTCCAAGCGAAAGTGCCTTGTCATAAATAGTATTTATAATCTGCTTTTTCTCCTCGACATCCTTTGGCAATCCTGCATCCGAAAGTGGTAAGAGTATGAACATCGCTCCGTATTTTGCTGCAAGAGGCAATAATTTTTCCATCTTCTCTGTCTCAAGAGAAATGGAATTGATGAGAGCTCTTCCCGGATAAATCTTAAGAGCCTCCTCTATTACCTCCACATAGCTTGAATCAATACAAAGAGGACAGTCCACGGTTGATGAAACCTCATATATAACCGATTTCATCATCTCCTTCTCATCGATACCATTCATGCCCATATTGATATCAAGTATTCTCGCACCATTTGTCTCCTGCTCCATAGCCATCTGGCGCACCAGGTCAAGCTTTCCCTCACGAAGCTGTGCCTGCAGCTTTTTCTTGCCTGTAGGATTGATTCTCTCTCCGACGACAGTAAAGTTGCCATCTAAGTCTATCTCTACATTCTTTCGTTCAGACGCAAGCACTCTTCTATGATGCTCAAGCGGCTTATGAACAGGCATTGACTTTACGGCCTCTGTGAGAGCACGTATATGCTCCGGTGTGGTGCCACAGCAGCCTCCGACAATGGATGCCCCCGCCTCCACAAGCCCTCTCATCGCATCGGCAAACATATCCGGAGTCATCTTGTATACAGTTTTACCATCCTCAAGCTCCGGAAGCCCTGCATTTGGCTTGGCAATAAGAGGCACTGTAGAGTACTCTGCCATTTTTTCAACCAGCGCTATCATCTCAGCAGGTCCCGTCGAGCAGTTCACACCGATAGCATCTACTCCAAGTGACTGCAGCACAACAACTGCTGTCTCAGGCGGTGTACCAAAAAGAGTCCTGCCATCCTCGTTATAGGTGAGTGTCACCATAATAGACAGGTCGCTTACCTCTTTTATAGCAAGCACTGCCGCTCTGCACTCCTGAAGACTCATCATTGTCTCAACCACAAAAACATCTGCGCCCGCCGCATCAAGGATCCTCGCCTGCTCCTTGTACACCTCCAAAAGCTCCTCAAACATCAGATCCCCGAGTGGAAAAAGCTGTCTGCCGGTCATCGTCATATCTGCTGCTACAAGTGCCCTATCCCCGACAGCCTGCTTTGACAGGCCAACAAGCGTGGTATTTATCTCGTTAATTTTCTCCTGTAAACCATATTCTAAAAGCTTAATCCTGTTTCCTGTAAATGTAGGTGCATAAACAATATTCGTGCCGTTATCGACATAAGCCTTCTGCAAATCAAGAATCACCTGCGGATGCTCCATCACCCATTCCTCCGGACACACACCTACAGGCATGCCCGCTGCCATCAGGTTTGTACCGGTCGCTCCATCCAGGATAACTATGTTTTCTCTGATATATTTTCTGAATTCTTCTCTTGTCATTTCGTTTCCTTTTCTGTTTCAGCTGTTATTCACTCCACAGTGTAAAATATTTCAAAGCAAAAGCTATGTGCTCTTCATCCTTGAAATTTGTGAAAATTTATATTATCATTGTAACCGATTTTAAAACACAAAAATCAATAGTCTATTCACCATAATATACTAAAACACTATATTTTTCAAACAAAAGAAAGGATTTCTTATGAAACTTATTGCTTTAGATCTTGACGGAACACTTTTCAACAACAAAAGTCAGATATCCAGGGAAAATATAAAAGCTATAAAAGAGGCAACTGCTGCCGGGATAAATGTGGTCATCTCCACCGGCCGTCCATTCGGAGGGCTGCCGTTTGAGGCAATTAAGGACACCGGCATCCGCTACGCTATCACTGCAAACGGAAGTGCAATCTACGAGATTGACACCAAAAAATGTCTTTACGAAAACTGCCTTTCTGATGAGACAGCGTTTTCAATAATTGATTACCTGATGACAAAGCGCGTTCATATGGATGCCTTCATAAACGGCTGTGGCTATTCTCCATACAAGTGTCTCGAGGATGCAAAGGATCTCAAAATGCCTCCTTCTATAAAGGAATACATCATGACAACCAGAAAACGTGTGAACGATATCACTGAAATGATGCGCGAAAACAATTACCATATGCAGAAAATGACCATCAATTTCCCAAAGGATGTAGATGATAACTACTACTGCCGCGACGAAGTATTTGAGCATCTGAAAAAAATCCCTGAAATTACGCTCGTAAGCGGTGGCTACGGTAATCTGGAATTCACAAAAGCAGGCGTTGACAAAGGTGTGGCACTTCATAAGCTGGCTCAAATCCTGAATATAGCAGCTGATGAGACAATGGCTGTCGGTGACACTGAAAACGACATGGCTATCGTAAAAGCCGCACACATCGGCGTGGCCATGGGAAATGCAACCGATGAGCTTAAGGCACAGGCTGATTACGTCACCGACACAAACGAAAATGACGGCGTAGCCAAGGCTATCCGCCACTTTATGGGTTAATCTCACATAATTAAAATAACGATACCGGTCATATAAGAGTATAATAGTTGTTTAGCGCAAAATAGCTGTTTAACTCACAATAAATAATCACCTGTCATATATATCCAAAGAAGCACATATACTTCTAAGACAACATATGACAGGTGATTTTTTGATTGTAAAAAAATATTTATCCAATCCACTTGTGACCGGAACTATTTTCCTGACACTTGCCGGTACAACCAGTCGGTTTATGGGTTTTTTCTTTCGCATATTTCTTAATAACGTCATGGGTTCAACCGGTCTGGGACTCTATCAGCTTGTGATTCCACTCATGTCCGTATGCATGTCACTCTGCTGCAACGGTTTTCAGACCGCTACATCAAAGCTTGTTGCCGAAAAGCCTCAAAACAAGCAGATTATACTCATTTGCGCAATAATTATGTCAGCCACCATCGCTCTTTTACTCACAATTATTATGTATTCCAATGCCAACTACATAAGCCTTTGTATTTTAAGTGAGCAACGCTGTACAGAGCTTGTCAAGGCGCTGTCCTTTTCCATTCTGCCCGCTGCTATCCATTCCTGCATAAACGGATACTATTATGGATTGAAAAAAGCAGCCGTTCCAGCTGCCACTCAATTAATTGAGCAGACCGCACGCATTGGCACCTGCTATCTGATATACGCAATACTATCTGACGGTGGCAGCTGCTTTAAGCCTGTATACTCTATATACGGCATCGTGGCAGGCGAAACGAGCGCAACCGTCTTTTCCGTTATCACAATAAAAAAAGATTTCTCATACTTTAAAATATCCGCCAAGAGCCTGAAAACAACAGCCTATGGCATGGCTGCGCTTTTCATCCCTTTATCACTAAACTACATATTGGCAAGCTTTTCATCCTCCATCGAAAATATGCTTATCCCGAGAACTCTTAAGCTCTACGGACTATCACCGGCATTGGCCCTTGACATATTTGGAACCATTTCCGGTCTCACCCTTCCTGTGCTTTTATTCCCCGGTGTGCTTTGCAGCTGTGCCTGCGTGATGCTTCTGCCATCTGTTTCTGAAGCGAATGCCGCCGGAAAGGATACAAAAATCACAAAAACCATAAACTCCTGTGCCTTATTCGGACTATGCTTTGGTCTTATCTTTACATGCATATTCTATCTGCTGTCGGATTTTATAGGGGATTTTCTTTTTTCATCGAAGCTTTGTGGATATTTCCTTAGAAGACTGTGTTTTCTGTGCCCGTTGATGCACATAAGCGGAATGCTCTGCAGCATACTGCACGGTCTGGGTAAAGCAAAGCAGGTGCTCTTCGTCAATCTGCTCACCTGTGCGATAAGAATTCTGATGATTATGCTTCTCGTACCCCGCTATGGGATAGATGCATATCTGTGGGCTATGCTTGTGTCGCATGTGTTTATGACACTTGCTGTCGGGATTCTCACCTGCCACACAGCACACAAATAAAAAAAGCCTGCACATACTCCAGGCATACCGGAATATGTGCAGACTCATAAAACTATAGATTATACACGTGAAAGGTACTCACCTGTTCTTGTATCAATCTTGATAACATCATCTGTCTCAACAAAAAGTGGTACATAAACTGTAGCACCTGTCTCAACTGTAGCAGGCTTTGTAGCACCTGTTGCTGTATCACCCTTGAAGCCAGGCTCTGTCTCTGTAACAGTAAGCTCAACGAAAAGTGGTGGCTCAACTGCAAATACATTGCCCTTGTGTGAGCAAACCTTACACATCTCGTTCTCTTTTACAAACTTGAGAGCATCGCCAACCTCATCCTTTGGTAAGTCAATCTGGTCATATGTCTCAACATCCATGAAATGATAGAAATCATCATCTGCATAAAGATACTGCATATCCTTACGGTCAATGTGTGCTGTAGGGCATTTCTCTGTTGGACGGAATGTCTTCTCAACAACACCACCACTGATGATATTCTTTAACTTTGTACGTACAAATGCTGCACCTTTTCCTGGTTTAACATGCTGAAATTCGATAATCTGATAGATGTTTCCCTCGAACTCGATAGTAACACCGTTTCTGAAATCTCCTGCTGAAATCATTAGTTACTTCCTCCTTAAATCGTGCGAGCCTAAGCTCTCTCATTCGTCCATTTTACAATAAAAAACAATACATTTCAAGTATTTATTTTCTATTGCATGAATTTGTATTGGTTTTATATTAGTTTTATATTAGTTTCTAGCCTCGATATCCGATATCATAGCTATTCTCTTTGCGTGTCTGCCGCCCTCAAACTCGGCTGTCAGATAAGCCTTTACGATATCCTTTGCAAGCTCAACACCTACAATCCTCTCACCAAAGGCTATGATATTGGCATTATTGTGCTGTTTTACAAGGCGTGCTGTGGCTGTGTCTGAGCAAACTGCCGCACGGATTCCGTTGACCTTGTTGGCTGCTATTGAGATACCCACACCGGTACCGCATATCAGTATTCCGCAGTCAAACTCGCCCGATGCCACTGCATTAGCCACCTTCTCACCATACTCCGGGTAATTGCAGCTCTCACTTGAATCTGTGCCGAAGTTGGTCACCTCGTACCCCATGCTCTCAACGTACTCCATTATTGTCTTTTTAAGCTCAACTGCTGCGTGATCGTTTCCGATTGCAATCTTCATAATATATATGCCTCCAAATTTTAAATTATTAGTTAAAAATTATTTATTTACTTTCTTTAAATGCCTCTTGTAGCATGCAATTACAGGCTTTTCAATAAAGCGCTTAAGCACAATCTGTATCTCCTCATGCGGGTCAATAGGTGCTACAAGTATTGATCTGATGCCCGTAAGATTGGCTCCGATGATATCTGTAAATATCTGATCTCCCACAAAAAGAGTGTTTTTCGTATCTGTACCAAGCCTCTCCATTGCTGTACGATAGCCTGATGGCTTGGGCTTTCCTGCCTTGTAGATATACTTTATCCCAACCTGCTTAGCAAAGCTCTTCACACGCGGCTCTTTGTTGTTTGAGAGCACAAGGCACGAAAAACCAAGCTCCTTAAGGTGCTTAAACAAAGCAATCGCCCGCTCATCAGCAGGCGAACCATGAGTCACAAGGGTGTTGTCGATATCAAAAATAATGCCCCTGTAGCCCTCCTTATATAATTTATCAAAATCTATGCTGTATGTCGAGTCAATGTACTCTCCCGGGTATAAAAAACTCATAGTATAAAATTCTCTGTCTCCCTGTTAATCTGTTCATTCAAGGCTGCCTGCTGCATAACGATGCCATCCGCACTGCCAACAAAATGCTGATACTGCTGCAATACCTTATCCTTGTCTAAATCGGATACAGCCTTTGCGACATCAAGTGTGCTAATATCACTGTCAGCACCCTTAAGCTCATAGCTCGCATTGGAATCATATGTCTTTGCATAATCAAGCGAGGTAAAGCTCTGCCTTGCCCTTGCATCCTCATAATCAGCCGTATCATCAGCAATGGATTGCTGTGAAGCTGTGTCATCCACTGCCTGCTTCGAACTCATAATCTGGCTGTTTCTAAGCTCGTTTACCCTTATGGAATTGTATGAATAAAAGCCTTCGCTCGGGCGAATACCGGAAATGTTCATACGCACCTTCCCATCCTGTTTTAAATAAATCCTGCTGCCTAAACACTATTTGGTGTCAAGCATCTTTTTAAGCTCTGTCATAAATGTATTGACATCCTTAAACTCTCGGTAAACCGATGCAAACCTCACATATGCTACCGCATCAAGGTCCTTTAATCTGTCCATAATCAGCTCTCCGATGAGTGATGTAGGGATTTCCTTTTCTTCTCTGGCAAAGATTTCTATCTCGACCTCATCTACAAGCTTTGAGATTGTATCTGCTGAAATCGGTCTCTTGTGACATGCAAGAAGCACGCCCTTTTCAATCTTGGAGCGGTCATACTGCTCTCTGTTGTTATCCTTTTTTATAACGATGAGCGGGATTGTCTCCACCTTCTCATATGTAGTGAAACGCTTGCCGCAATCATCGCACAGCCTTCTGCGCCTGATAGAACTGTTGTCATCAGCCGGTCTTGAGTCTATTACCCTTGTGTTGTCACTACTGCAAAATGGACACTTCATGCTGTACCCTCCGTAGGTATCATATAGTATGAAGAAGCAAAATATCTTTGTTTCTCATTATAATACTTCAAATCATCATCTGTATTTAAAAAGACCTATACATATTTTAGTATATATATACTAATTTTCGTTGTCAATATGTTTTGTACTGATTTTGACTTTTTTATAATTTTTTTGTATTTATAAAATCATAACAGCTTGCGCCGCATATCAGACTCACATATATTTACCAATATTATATCGGGTCCAATCTTAACAATCTTAACCCATGGAATACAATATTCATAATCCCTGCAAAATATTCCCATATATTTTCCCGGTCCCGGCACGATAATCGCACAGATTTTACCGCAGACTGGGTCAAACTCCAAATCCCGCACATGCCCTATGAACCTGCCCTCCTCCACGCTCACAACCTCTTTTTCGCATAAATCCAGAAAACGCATAAAACAGACCTCCCTTGGTCTATCTTATGCGTTTCTTTTTGATTTTGTGCTTATAAAAGCGTTTTATTCATAAAATTATACATTAAATCTGAAAAGGATTACATCTCCATCCTTAACAACGTACTCTTTTCCTTCCATGCCTACAATTCCCTTTTCTCTTGCGGCTGCAAGGCTTCCGTTGTCGAGAAGATCCTGATAGTTGACTACCTCCGCCTTGATGAAGCCACGCTCGAAATCAGTATGTATCTTGCCGGCTGCCTGTGGTGCCTTTGTACCTTTCTTTATAGTCCATGCACGGCACTCATCCTCTCCTGCTGTGAGGAAGGAAATCAGTCCGAGAAGTGAATAACTGGCTGCTACAAGCTTATCGAGACCGCTTGACTCAACACCTAAATCCTCAAGGTACTCCTTCTTTTCGTCCTCATCGAGATCTGCAAGCTCCTGCTCAATCTGTGCACAGATAACAAATACCTCTGCACCCTCTTCCTTTGCCATCTCTCTTACCTTTGCAACATGCGGATTGCTTGCGCCGTCATCTGCGAGGTCGTCCTCTGATACATTTGCAGCGTAGATGGTAGGCTTTGCTGTAAGGAGATTATATCCCTTGAACCAAAGCTGTGCATCCTCATCATCAGGCACTTCAAAGGTTCTGGCCATCTTTCCGTCCTCAAGATGAGCCTTTACTGCCTCAACAAGCTCAAGCTCCTTTGCAAGTGTCTTGTCCATTCTTGCCTGCTTTGCAATCTTTGCAATTCGCCTGTCAAGAATCTCAACATCCGAGAAAATAAGCTCAAGATTGATTGTCTCGATATCTCTTGCAGGATCTACAGAGCCATCTACATGGATAATGTTTGTATCCTCAAAGCAGCGCACTACGTGTACGATTGCATCTACCTCACGGATATTTGCAAGGAACTGGTTTCCAAGTCCCTCACCCTTACTGGCTCCCTTCACAAGACCTGCGATATCAACAAATTCGATTGTTGCAGGTGTAACCTTCTTTGTGTGATAGAGCTCTCCGAGCTTTACGATTCTCTCGTCAGGCACTGAAACAATACCTACGTTTGGGTCGATTGTAGCAAAAGGATAGTTTGCTGAAAGCGCTCCTGCCTTTGTGAGTGAGTTGAATAATGTAGACTTTCCGACGTTCGGAAGTCCGACGATTCCGAGTTTCATGGTATATATATCTCCTTTAAATTGATTTCATATGTATTTTGTGTATCGGATGTTTGTTGATACAACTATGTAGTGTACCACATTGCAAGAGATTTGTACATAACCTAATGTGCAGGAAGGTTTTCACATTTTTTATTCACTTATCATCTCATCGCACTTAATCTGCTCGATATGTATGGCAAGGTAGCCTGTCTCATTGTCCAAAAACTCATGATTTAAGTCCTTTCCAAGCTCCTTACATATCTCACCTGCCAGTGCGAATGACTCCGGATAATTTTTCTCGATAAACTGATTGAGATCAACCTTTAATTTTTCTCCGGTCGCGGCTCTTGATACCATGTGGCGGATATGGTTCATGAGGCGGTTGTATGCCATAGTAGTGACATCTATGTGCTTTCCAATCTTTTCCTCTATAAATGTGGCGCATTTTCGAACTGCTGCCGCCATCTCCATGGCATCCGATACCTTTGAATTGTTTAAGGATGTATGAATATGAAGAGTAATGTAGCCAATCTCATCATCAATTATATCAATTTGTTTTTTATCCTTTAGTATATGGCGTATATTCTCAGCTATCTTGTACTCCCTATAAAACATCACACGGATGTCGTCGTTTAAAGGATTGCTGATCTGTTCTTTGTTTTCCATACGCTTTACAGCAAATGCTATATGATCTGCCATAGGAAACAATATGCTTCTGTCTATATGTCCAAACTCATGCTCTGCATTATCGAGCAGTGTGTTTGCAATCTCAAGATACTCCGGCTCGATGGATTTTACTATGTCCTTTGCCGGACCTCTGTCCCTTGTCTGGGTCAGCTCATACAGTGAATCCTCTTCCGTTGGCTCGACAGACTGTGTAATTTTCTTTCCAAAACCCACACCCTTTCCGACTATAAGATATTCTCTTGCGCTCTTATCCTTTACCGCAAGCACTGTATTGTGATTTAAGACCTTTGTGATTCTGTACATATCATTCCCCTGACATTTTTATTACTTCTCGTAGGTATCAACTGCGTAGAGAGGCTCCCCCGCCTTAATCGGTCCGTCTGTGATGAGGCGGATTTTCTGATTATCTTTTAGCTCTGTGCAGATGACAGGAGTGGTAACTGATGGTGCGTTCGCCTTTAAGTAGTCAAGGTCAAGCTTCATAAGCACATCGCCCTTATTAACATGGCATCCTGCCTCAACCTGTACGTCAAAGCCTTTACCCTCGAGCTTTACTGTATCAATTCCTACATGGATTATCATACCAATTCCTGAGTCGGTTGTAAATCCCAAAGCATGCTTTGTATCAAAAACGAATAAAACAGTTCCATCCTCAGGTGCTACAACTACCCCCTCCTCAGGTGTGACTACCGCTCCGTCACCCATCATTTTGCTGGCGAAGGCCTCGTCCGGCGCTGTTGAAAGGTCTGCTGCAATTCCTGTCATAGGACTTGAGATGATGACTGTGCTTGTCGGCTCTGATTCAACATCCGAATCCTGTGCTTTATCAGAAGAGGTGTTTGAATCTTTTGTCTTTGATGCGTCTGCTGTATTATTTTCTACTGCATCGTCCTCGAAATGTTCCTCTGTCACACTCGCAAGATAATCCTCCAGATCTGATTTTATCACTGTTACTCTTGGTCCATAGATAATCTGTACGCCCTGTCCCTTGTGCACGACTCCTGATGCTCCTGTTGATTTAAGAAGCACATCGTTTACCTTTTCAGGGTCAATTACTGTGATACGAAGCCTTGTTGCACAGCAGTCCACATCTGAGATATTGGCTTTGCCGCCGAGACCTCGTGATATAGTCTGCGAGAGCTCGTCTACAGTCGCTTTGTCGTCAGAAGCTTTTGTATCCTTAGCAGCTTTTCTTTCATTTACATCTGCCTTGGTGTAGAGCTTTGTCTCTGTATCGTCATCCTCACGGCCCGGAGTCTTGAAATCAAACTTCTTTATAAGGAAGCTGAAAATAAAGTAATACAATAAGAAATATACTATTCCCACCGGAATCACGAGCATCCAGCTTGTCTTTTCATTGCCCTGCAATATACCAAACAGGAAGAAATCAAGAAGTCCTCCTGAGAAAGTAAGTCCTACAGCGATGTTTAAAATATGTGCTATCATGTATGCGCTTCCTGCGAGCACTACCTGTACTGCAAAGAGAGCCGGTGCTACGAAAAGGAATGAGAACTCAAGAGGCTCTGTTATTCCTGTAAACATACATGCAAGTGTTGCAGAAAGTAAAAGGCTTCCTGCCTGTTTTTTCTTTTCCGGCTTTGCACATTTATACATTGCAAGTGCTGCTCCCGGAAGACCGAAAATCATGAAAATAAACTCTCCCGAGAAATATCTTGTGGCATCGGCACTGAAATGTGCGATGTTTGCAGAGTCAGCAAGCTGTGCGAAGAAGATGTTCTGTCCACCCTCAACCATATGTCCTGCAACCTCCATCGTTCCACCGACTGCAGTCTGCCAGAACGGCATGTAAAATACATGGTGCAGTCCGAATGGAATAAGTGCTCTCTTTATGATACCAAAGAGCAGTGTTCCGAAATATCCTGTTCCTGTCACCACTCCGCCGAGTGCATAAATTCCGTTCTGCACTGTCGGCCAGATAAAATACATTATGATTCCTACAAAAAGATATGCCACTGTTGAAATAATAGGCACAAATCTTGTTCCACCGAAAAATGACAATGCATTCGGCAGCTCAATCTTGTAGAAACGGTTGTGCAGTGCTGCCACTCCAAGTCCTACGATAATTCCGCCAAACACGCCCATCTGCAGCGACTGGATACCGCATACTGATGTGATGGTTCCATCAAGCACATCCTTTGCAATGCTTCCGTCTGCAAGGATTTTTCCGGAAATCTTGAGCATCGCATTGATTGATACATTCATAACAAAGTATGCTATGACTGCTGAAAGTGCTGACACCTCTTTTTCCTTCTTTGCCATTCCGATTGCTACTCCGACCGCAAAAATGAGCGGAAGGTTATCGAATATGGCACTTCCGACCGCATTCATGATTACAAGAAGTGCATGGAGTATGGTCTTATCTCCGAGCAGCCACTGTAAACCATAGGTCTCAATTGTTGTAGTGTTGGTGAATGAGCTTCCGAGTCCTAAAAGCAAGCCTGCTACCGGAAGGATTGCGATTGGAAGCATGAAGCTTCGTCCTACTCTCTGCAGGACACCAAAAATTTTGTCTTTCATGAGCTTTTCCTCCTATAAATGCAGGGTATGTACTGATTTGCACCTATCATTCTTTTTTGCTCCAGCGACAAAAAAGAGGCACTTATCATACACTAACCCTGTTAAAAGTTATGTACGACAAATGCCTCCCTAAAAGTAACACGTCTGCTTAAGTTTATATCACAGAAGCTTTATCATTTCAACACAATTTTCCCAACGAATTTATTTTTTGTTAATCATGCTGTTTTTATACATGTTTTTTTGTGAATTATGTCTAATGTCTTTTTTCTCCAGACGCCTCCATGTTTCCATCACCATAAAGCATTCTTCACCTGTGATGCCCTCTGATGAATACACAGCCTTTTGTATGATGCGCATGTACTCGTCCCAGTGTATTCCGCAATAATCCGGTCCGCAGTATTTTTCCTTAAGGTTAGCCAGATAAAGCTCATCTGTCCTGTTTTTTGAATGATGTCCCAGTCCTTTGTATATGCGGTTGTTTATCATTATTGCTGCCCTGCTGTAACGGCCTTTTTTCACTCTTTTTGCAAGTCTTGCTTCCCACAAAATATTTCTTCGCCTTTTGATATAAACTATGATGGCTGTAAGTGCAGTCAGAAAAATCACACAGAGTGAGGTTTTTAAAATCACCGGTGGTATATGAAGTCTCGTTTTTGAGTTCTGAGCATCTGTACGTTTATCCGCACCTGACTGTGAACCATAAGCATTCTCACTGCCATCACCTGATGTACTGTTTGCTGCAGCTTTTGATGTATCATCTTTTGCTGTGTCATCATTTTCTGCATCTGTATTTTTTGTATCTTCATTTGCTGCATCTTCATCCAGTTTATCTTCATCTGCCGCAGTATCATTCATATGCTCACTATCATTATAAGCATCACCGGCATTCGTTTTCTTTCCTTTGACACCAATATAGTCAAACGGATTCTCACCTGTCACATACTCAAAATATCCCGGTGTCATCTCCACCGGAATCCATCCGAAATCATCCAGATATATTTCAACCCAGGCATGCGACTGCGAATCCTTCACATCACATATATCCTCATCATTTTCACCGGATTTGAAGCTGTCCTCCTTTGCACAGTATCCGCTTACATAACGGCATGGAACGCCCATCTGTCTGAGTATCATCGTGCCAGCCGATGCAAAATGCACACAAAAGCCCTGTCTGCTATTTGAGAGGAAATTTTCAACTACATCCTTACCGCCTGTGGAGGGAGGATTTTTGCTGTACTTAAAAGCCTTAGATGTCAGAAACTGCTGCACCAGCTGTGCTGCCGCAATCCTGTTGGCATCATTTTCTCTTATATAGCCTGTATACATCATATTGCTTGTGAGCTGTCCTGTCCTAAGAAGCAGCTCCGCATCTTTTGCAACAATCCCGTCACCGCCCTGCTTTTCAGTATAGTTTTCCATTACATAATTATTGTATGCCGCATAGAAATCATTATTGACCTCAAGAGGCTGCTCCGGCTCAAGGATAGACATTTCCAGACTACCATCGAAAAAGCCTGGACACGCCGACACCTCGATAGTCTTTGTCCCTTTATCCTTTGTGATAAAAAAGTCTTCGTCAAAATCTATATCACCCTTGGCATCTATACTGTATGGGTCGATACAGTACGGCAAATAGGTGTATTTGGTGGAAAGCTTCTCCATCGTGATTGTATACTTTTCGGTGGCCGGATTGGTCTCATCATCATAATAACCATCAAGCAGCGTGGCTAATCCTATTGTATTCTGCCACGCTGTCATCCTTGAAGCATCATGATACTCTTTTTCCATCCCGGAAAAATCAGACTTTTTAATCCATCTGCCATTTTCATATGTATCACCGTAGAAGCTTCTCAGATAAATATTAGAAGGTACTCCCGCCTTTGCTTCTACCGTCATCACTGTTTTTTCACTGTAGCTTGGATAATGATTACTAACCGTGCCATCCTGTAAATCAATTCCCACGCTGAAGAATGACTTTACGCTGCCCTCCAAATCCTTTTGAAAGGCAAGCATCTGTGGCTTTTTATCGGCAAGCGTATCAGCAAGAGGTTTGAATGAAAATACACATATGAAAAGTACTGCAGACACTGCCGCCATGTATAAAAACGCCGCCGCTATCCTTAAAGCCTCATTGCCCTGTGCACTGCCATCTGCATCATATCCTGCCACTGTACGTGCGTTGCCATCTGCGATAAGACACCAGAATGTACACAGCGTGAGCATAACAACCTCGCTGACACTTGGGCTTTTGCCTATGCACAGCTGTACCGCAAGCATAAGCGTTGGAAATAATGTGAGCATGCGTCTTCTTTTAATTTGAACCGCCAGTGTCACCAGCAAAAGCATAACTATAAACGATACAAAGCCAACAAATGCCCCCGCAAAGGCTTTATCGCTCTTTGGACAGACAAATGAAGTGCCATAGTACACATTTATTATCTCAAGATACCTGCCCTTTACATACAAAAAGCCGTCTTTTATATGCTCTACAGCCTGCCAGTTTGCAATAAACACTCCAAGCAAAAATACAAGCAACAGCCCCGTATTTATCGCATGGCGCACCCATTTTCTTGTATCAAGCGATGTAAGCCTGTTTATAAAGCCGCTTATTACCGAAAAAATAAACAGCCACACATACACATAATATGGGCATCTCACATGTGAAACGGTCGTATTCACAACAGACACTGCACACACCGTAAGAAGTACTGTTGCAGCTGCATTGGCAAGTTCAGTAAGCAGGACACCAAGCACTGTAAATGCATTATTATAATCAGGCTTTATCTCATTTGTATCAGATTTCTGCCATCTGCTTTTCCTAAATGACAATCTCGTTTTTTTCATCCGCTCTGCCAACTATCTCCTCTCCCCTTTTTATCTGAAGTCTTCCGTCCACGCTAAGCAGACACACAAGCTTTTCTGCCCGGTACTTTTCCTCATACAAAAAAAGCGCATCATTCTTTGTATCCGGCTTTATTTTAAGAAAACTGTTCAAAAATATGTAAAAGCCCTCCTCGTCATCCACTCTGGCTCTCACAATATCGTTTATGGCGGTATCATACCACGCCACATAATGAGAGCATTTTTGATCCATAAGCGAAAAGGAAAGTGAGACAAGAAGCTTCATAAAAGCATCCGCCTGTCTGCCTTTCTTTATTCCCCTTAAATCTGCTACTATGGCCACCGCACATGCCTTTGGCAGGCTGTTCTCCTTTACCATCAGCTCATCAGTCCTTGCAGAAAGCTTCCAGTGCACACTCTGCAGCCTGTCACCGTTTTGAAACTCCCTGACATCAAACACCTCCGACGGATCATATCCCGGTCTTAAATCATCATAGATATCAGAATCCCCAAAGAAATTTCTCACTCTGTCCGTTATCCTGACAGGAATCTCATCAATCTGCGGCATCACCTCAACATTTGCATATTTTTTAACTCTTTTCGTGACATAAAAAAGCCTCGAAAAATCATATAGCTTTATCCTTACAAGCTCAAATTCATAATTGCCGCATAGGTTCACGCTGTACAAAAAATCACTGCCTCCTGACAGCCATTTTGTACTTTTTTCGCCGGATAAATTATTTTTCACCGTTACACGGTATTTTACACCATAAAAGCCTGCCTCCTTCAGCCGACAGGAAAGACTCACCCTGATACTCTCGCCCTGTGTGGCGATAGCTATCGGAATGTTTATAGCTGCCACTGCCCGGTGCACCTTTACAAGCAATGCTATAAATGTCAGCACCATAAACACACACATAAAGCAGCCAAGCAGTGCCAGTGCAGCATTACCGTATATCATCGACATATAAAAAACTACAGCTGCAATAATTATTCCTATCAAAAAACTAATCACGATTACCTGCCTTTTTCACATAAGTTGTCGGCTGTTTAACAGCCTTTAGTATCTCATCTATCACTGAAAGCTCTGATACATGTGATACTCTCGCCTTGGTATTTAGCACGATTCTGTGCTTTGTCACATCCGCAAATACAGAAACCACATCAGATGGTATGACATAGCTTCGCCCACTCAGATACGCATATGCCTTTGCCATCCTAACACACGCAATCGTACCTCTCGGACTCACTCCAAGCTCAATGTACGGACTTGTCCTTGTCGCATCAACCAGATCCACAATGTACGAATAAATACTGTCATGTATAAACACCTGTTCAACCTCTCCCTGCATCTCAACAAGTCCCTGTGCATTCATAACAGGCTTTATCGTATACTCATCAGCCTTCACACTTTTGCCCTTTGCGATATCCACCTCTGCCTCATGTGAAGGATATCCCATGCTCATACATATCATAAACCTGTCAAGCTGTGACTCCGGCAACAGCTGTGTACCGGCGCTGCCCTTTGGATTTTGAGTGGCCATTACTATAAACGGCTCCGGGACCTTCCTGCTTATTCCATCCACAGTGACATTTCCTTCCTCCATAACCTCCAAGAGCGCAGACTGTGTTTTGGGACTTGTTCTGTTAATCTCATCTGCCAGAAACAGATTACACATCACGGCACCCTCGCGGTACACAAACTCTCCGGTCTGCTTCTGATACATCGAAAAGCCAAGTATATCAGCAGGCAGCACATCCGGAGTGAACTGTACTCTGTGATTCACAAGCGCCATAGCCCTTGAAAAAGCTACTGCAAGCGTAGTCTTTCCCACTCCCGGCACATCCTCAAGCAGTATATGTCCACCTGCCAAAAAGGCAGCAAATGCCTTGATGATACAATCATCCTTGCCCTTTACTGCCTTTTTTACTTCGTCTATCACTAACTGTGCATTATTCATTTGTCTTATCCCCCGGTTAATCATTTTAAACTGCCGATGATCATCTTCATCATCTTATTCATAAATAGCTATATATATTTTACATATTTAGTATCAATATTTCAACTTTTATCACTTAAATTAAACAATTCTTAAAATTAATCATCTCCGCTGCTACACTGTTCCGGTGATGACAAGTGTGCTCTCACCCGGTGTGACAACCCACGCTCCTGTTGTGCTATCCTGTGTATAGGTTGCAGCCGGAACAGTGATTGCACCTGCCGTGCTCGAAAATGTGCCTGTCGCCTCATTGTAAGTGTAATCTGTAGCTGCAGTCCAGGCTGTGCCGTTTAATGCGGCTGTAAGATTGTTCAAAACCGGAGCAAATGTGTCTGTTATAACCACGCCTGTGGTATTGGTTGCCGCAACGCTTCCGTAGTTTTGAATCCTGAAGGTATAGGTCAGTGTACCGTTTTCCGTCACAGGAACAGGGCTTACTGACTTAGTAATTGCAAGATTTGGCGCAGCCTCGGCATTTACTGTCTCTGCTGCTGTGACCGGAGTGATTCCGGTGCCACTAACTGTAGCAGTGTTTGTGACTGCAGCCTCTATGCCAAGAGGAGCATACTCATTTAACGCAGCCTCATAGATGACAGTTGCATTGCCACCTGCAGGGACATTTATGCCTGTTATGCTAAGAGGCGGTCCCTGTGTTACTGCAGGCGCTGCCTGGAGTGTGCCGTTTGTATAGTATTTTGCAGTGTTATTCACATAGGTTAATGGTACAAGAGTGTTGGTGTTAAAGGTATAAGCACCTAGATTGTCAGAAAGTGTCAGACCGTTTATCGCGGTATTTCCGGAGTTTACGATGCTCACCACATAGGTTATTGTATCGTTTTGATTGTAGGTGTTTTTGACTGCTGTTTTCGTAGCAGAAAGCACCTCCAGTATTTCTCCGACTGCTATATTTGAATTGGCTACATTGTTGCCATAACGAAGCTGTGCCTGATTAGTAAATCGTGCCATATATTTTCCATCCTTTCATATATTCAGGTATGGTTTAATATATGACACAAATCTACAAATGACACAGATTATTTACTGTCCTGTTTATTTTTCTCCACATCAGCCTTTTTGATAAGCTCTAGAAGCTTTTCAAGCTCTTCCTCATCCACGCCGGTGTAGCCAGAAAGCTCACTAAGGCTCGGCTCGAAACCCTTATCGGATTTTAGTTTCTCCACTGCACGGTTTACCAATGAAACCTTTCCTACCACAGTATTCTCGCTCTCATCCTCACCGGTCTGCTCCCTGATACACTCTTTCATAGACTCCTCTATGGCATCCAGAAGCTCTTTTTCCACATCTATCTCATCCCCGCAGCCGCAGAGCTCAGTAAGGCACATGAAAAGTCCCATGTTTCCCTCCTGTACTACGTCCTCAAAGCCCTCTGATGTAACAGCAAGCTTCTTTGCCATGGCAAGCACACTTTTGAGCCAGAAATTTGATATAGTGTGTATCACACTCTCATCACCTGCGAGCAGCTTTTTGTACATATCGTCCTGCTCGGCCTTTGTGTAATCAGGTATCTCTTCAAGCTCCTCAAGATACATCCTAAACATAGGTGAATCCGGGATAAGGCTGTCCTCATCTATGTCAGGCTCAGCTTCATTATCCTGCTTGGCCTTATTATTCTTTCCACCTGCTATGGCATCCATCGAATCACCTTCTGAGTATATTACATTGTTTAATGCAACATTTTCAGACGATTCATCCCCATGTGATTCATCCTCATAATCGCCTGCACTCTCATTCTCCTGCTCATGTGGTGTGATGAGAAATTCAAATACCATATCCTCCTGCGCCTTATTAAGCTCCATATCCTTAAAATAAGACATGATTTCATCTCTGCCAATAGGCTCCGCTGATGTCCTGATAATCTCGGCCACGCTCTGCACTGTCTCTATAAATGTATTCTGATCTAACATATTTTACACTCTCCTGTCTGATTTCCAAAAAATATGTAACTATATCAATCCCTGGATAAAAATAAACAAAATTAAAAGCGGCAGTATGAACTGAAAATACGGCTTAAGCTTCCTTGAAATCTTAAGTCCTGCTCCTGTATTTGCCTCATCTATATACTTATCAAAGCCCCAGCCCCACTTTGTCACACAAAAAAGCAGATAAACCAGTGAGCCAATCGGGAGAAGCAGATTGCTTACCATAAAGTCCTCGCTGTCAAGCACATCCCTGCCTCCTATGAGGTGCAGATTACTCCACACATTGTATCCAAGTACACACGGCATACTTGCAATAAGTATTATCACACCATTTATTAGCGCAGCCTTGTTTCTGGACCAGCCAAACATATCAATGGCAAACGACATAATATTCTCAAATACCGCAATAACGGTTGAAAAGCTGGCAAAGGTCATAAACAAGAAGAAAAGACAGCCCCATATGCGGCCTCCCTGCATATTTACAAACACATTTGGCAAAGTGATAAAGATAAGGCTTGGTCCTGCGTCTACCTCCACCCCATAGCTGAAGCAAGCCGGGAAAATGATAAGGCCTGACATTATAGCCACAAATGTATCAAGAGCACATATTTTGGCACCCTCACCTGCAAGAGTGCAGTCCTTTCCCATATAGCTGCCGAATATCTCCATTGCGGCCACACCCAGACTCAGCGTAAAAAACGCCTGATTCATGGCTGCTGTTATTACATTCTTTATTCCAATTTCAGAAACCGCATCCAGATTTGGAACAAGATAGAATTTCACTCCTTCCAAAGCCCCTGAAAGTGTGATACTGTGCACCGCAAGGACAATGATAAGCAAGAGCAGAGCACTCATCATAAATTTACTGATTTTCTCAAGCCCATTCTGCAGACCACGGCTGCACACCAAAAAGCCAAGCACAACCGTAACTATCATCCAGAAAGCCATCTGCTTGGGGTCTGCAAGCATGTTTCCAAATGCAGCTGCCGTGTCATCAGTATTCATGCCTGATGTAAAATCTCCCTTTAGGAATTTAAAGAAATACGCAACCATCCAGCCTGAGACTGTTGTGTAATACATCATGAGCATGTAGCAGCCAAGCATGGCTATCCATCCGTGAATATGCCATTTACTGCCCTCTTTCTCAAGAGCCTTGTAGCTCATCACAGCACTTTTTCTGCTGGCTCGGCCTACAGCAAGCTCCATCGTAAGCACCGGAAGTCCCATGCATACCAGAAATATAAGGTAAAACAGTACAAAAATACCGCCACCGTTTTGACCTGTCACATACGGAAAACGCCATACATTGCCTATGCCTATAGCGCATCCTGCACTTACCAGTATAAATCCCAGACGTGATTTAAATGATTCTCTTTTCATATTTATATATCTCCTATTGTTATTGCGTTACGTTATCACCCTGCTGTGAGCATTGACTATTGCTTTGTGCTTTATTACTCTCTTCAAAGACTCGCAGCTCCTTTATTGCCTGTCCACCCATCAGATAGAGAATACCTGTATTGAATATAGTCATAAGGCCGATTCCTACATCTCCGAGATCCCAGACAAATGTGTATGCCGCGATACCGCCTACAAACAGCATAACAAGAGCCAGCACCTTGTACATGGTCTGTGAAATCCAGTTATCCCCAAACAGGTACGCAACATTACTCCTTGCATAAAAAAGTATACCAAGGAAGGTGGAAAAGCTGAATAAAAACAATGTGACTGCTATAAAAATAACTCCAAAATCTCCAAGATGATACCTCATAGCTGACTGTAATAAATCCATGCCCTCTTTCCCTGCCACTATATTCTCCGGTGCAGTGAGCATGATCATTGCCGTACAGCTGCAAATCACTATCGTATCTATAAATACACCGAGCGCCTGCGTCAGTCCTGCCTTTACAGGAGTATCGCACTCTGCCGCCGCTGCAGCGCATGGAGCTGAGCCTGAGCCTGCCTCATTTGAAAAAAGACCTCTCTTTACACCATTCATGAGCACCGCTCCAAAGCCTCCCGCAGCCACCTGCCTGATACCGAAGGCTTCCTCAAATATCCTTGAAAAAACCGATGGCATCATGCCTATATTTTTAATTATGATAAAAATGGTTATGGCAAAATAGCACACCGCCATGATAGGAACAACTATGTCAAGCACCTTTACCGTAGCATTTTTCCTAAGCACAATGACAGCGGCCACTGCAACTAAAATTACGGTAGTGTAAATAGGTGGTATGCCAAATGCATTTTCAAATGACGATGTAACTGAATTGCTTATAACCTGACTTATGCCACACCAGCAGATTAGTCCGGATATAGCAAACAAAACAGCTATAATAACATGTTTTTTCTTTTTGCCTGATTTATCCTCAAAGTAATGGTGTATGTAATACGCCGGACCTCCACGATAGCCTGAGTACAATGGATCCGGCTCCTTGTGAAGCTGTGCCAGTGTAGCCTCCACAAAAGCCGTGGATGAACCTATAATGGCTGTTATCCACATCCAGAAAACCGCACCTGCGCCTCCCACTGATATGGCAGCCACAACGCCAACCAGATTACCCATGCCCACTCTCGTCGCAGTAGAGACAATGAGTGTCTGGAACGTGGACAGGCTGTCCTTATTTTCCTTTTTACCTGTCAGCGCCTTTATCATGTCCGGAAACATTCTGATTGGTAAAAGTCTTGTCCTTACAGTGAAATAAATTCCTGTCGGAATCAAAAGAATTATGAGCAGTGAGATTCCCACGCTCCCACCGCCGGGCAGTGGAATGTGTATCAGATCTCCCCACAAGAAAGAATAAACTTTTTCAATAAGTGCTACTATCATAGTAAATATCGTCCCCTTAGTTTTCATTGCTTCAACGCATTGAAGATGAAGCCAGTATTACTATGATACAATATGAGCAGGAAACTTTCAATATATTCTGTTTTTTTGTTCTGTTTTTTCTTTCACAAACAGTAATAAATACACTATAAGTCCCTTGCATATGAGATTATAATTCCTTATAATGATATAGTTGAATATTCAAAAGATATACGCCCTGGGAGATAAATAATGATAAAACTAATAGCAACAGATATAGACGGAACACTTGTAAAGGACGGCTCACTGCTCATAGATCCTGAGTACATGTCTGTCATCGACAGGCTCATAGACAAAGGAATAATATTTGTAGTCTGTTCCGGCAGACAGTTTTCAAGCGAATTTAAGCTGTTTGCTCCGATAAAGCACAAGCTTTTGTATATAACAGACGGAGGAACAGTCGTGCGCACTCCAAAGGAAATCCTAAAAACCTATCCTATGGACGAGGATATATGGAAGGGCATGTGCCGGATGGTCCGCGATGAGCTGCCTGCATGCGATTACTTTGCTGCTACTCCTGATTTCTGCTTTGCAGAGGATGGTGGCAGCCCGGTCTTTCATCTGCTTCGTGATTCATACGGCTTTGAGATGCGTGAGGTTGATGACATCACAAGGCTTGACAGAAATGACATCATCAAATTCACTGTCTTTCATCCCGACAAATGCGAAGAGCTGTGTACACCGGTTTTCATTCCGGCATGGAATAAAAAAGCTCACCTGGCAGCCGCCGGCAAGGAATGGGTAGACTGCAACGCAAAGGGTGTCAGCAAATGGACTGCACTCTCATACCTAATAGACAAATTCGACCTGCTTCCGGACGAAGTATGCTGTTTCGGTGACAATCTGAATGATATTGAGATGCTTCAAAATGCCGGTATAAGCTACGCCGTGTCAAATGCCCGCCAGGAAGTTATCGCAGCCGCAAAACACACCTGTGCGCCTTACTGGGAAAACGGAGTACTTAGTGTTTTAAAGTCTTTTTTATAATTTTTTTAATTTTTTAAAAAAAGTACTTGCATTTTTGTAAAACCCTGTGTATAATATCATTTGTCCGTGTGACACAGATATTCACACAGATGTTTGCGCTTCTAGCTCATTTGGTAGAGCACCTGACTCTTAATCAGGGTGTGCAGGGTTCGAGCCCCTGGAGGCGCATTTTTTGTACCCAAATTAATTTACCAACACTTTAAAAGAAGCCGGATTTATTCCGGCTTCTTTTTTACATATCTCTGTTTATATACATCTGTTTTTACTTTTTATTTGTTTTATTATCCAAAGCAGCTTCAATCGCATCAATCACAATCTTAAGAGCCTTGATTCTCGCATATTTCTTGTCGTTTGACTCAAGCACATGCCATGGTGCGTAAGTGGTATTGGTTTTCTTTAGCATCTCATTTACAGCAGTCTCATACAGATCCCATTTTTCTCTGTTTCTCCAGTCCTCATCGGTAATCTTCCATTGCTTTTCCGGAGTATTCTGGCGTTCCTCAAATCGAGCCAGCTGTGTATCCTTATCAATCTGCACCCAGAACTTTATGATGACAGCTCCCCAGTCTGACAGCTCCTTTTCAAATTCATTAATCTCATTGTATGCACGCTGCCATTCATTCTCGCTGCAAAAGCCCTCCAGTCTTTCTACCATAACTCTGCCATACCATGTCCTGTCAAAAATAGCTATATGCCCGGTCTTAGGAAGACGATTCCAAAATCTCCACAGATAGTGTCTGGCTTTCTCGTTTGGCAACGGACTTGCAATCGGATGCACCTCAAAGCCTCTCGGATCCAGCGCCCCTGTGATTCTCTTTATATTTCCACCCTTTCCTGCTGCATCCCAGCCCTCATATGCTATGACAACAGGAATCTTTCGCCTGTATAGCCTGTTATGCAGCTCGCTAAGCTTAGACTGCAGATTTTTGAGCTCCTTTTTGTATTCTTCCTCAGATAGTTCCTTATCAAGTGATATCTCAGAAAGCTTTGGAATCTTCTCAAGCGGGAACACATTCTGTAACAGCGGCACAGCAAGATTACTGTTTTTAAGTGCTGTCTCTATTCCACTAACCAGCGTCTCCAGCACCTGAAGTTCAGCCCATTTTCTATTCTTTGCATCAACTATATACCAAGGATCTGCAGGCGAATTTGTATCATTCAGATATCTGTCAAACACATGCATACACTTGTCATAATGCTTATTCTGCCAGTCTTCATCTCCACTGACACGCCATCTGGTATCCTTATTCTCCTTTAATACCTCAATACGCTTTTTTTGTTCCTTCCGGCTGATTTGGAAGAAAAATTTCATAACAAGATAACCATTGTCAGTCAGCTGTCGCTCGAAGCGCTTCACGCTTTCAATTTTCTTCTTGTACTCCTTCTCTCCTATCTTGTCGTGCAGTACATCCTTTACTACCTCATCCATCCAGCCCGAATCAAGAAACTCAAGCTTCCCCTTTGCCGGAATCTTTACAAAATACCGATATAAAAAAGGCTTGCGCTTTTCCTCCTCTGTCGGCTCGTCCATGGTTGCGACCTTGAAAAAACGCGGATCAATATTCTTGATTACCTTACCGAGCACACTGCCCTTTCCTGCAGTACCCCAGCCCTCAAACAGCACAAGTACAGGCAGTCCACGCTCCTTAATCTGCATCTGAAGCACAGACAGCTTAGAGCGCACTGCATGCAGGCGCTCATCCAGCTCTTCCTCCTCCGGAATTTGTGGTTTAATCCAGTTTTCTAACATGTATTTACCTCCCAAATATATAATTTCAGCCATAAAACCGCTACATCATTATATTAGTATAGCTTTTTTCAGGCTAATATACAATCTTCACACTATATTTGTTTCAGGTATGTTTCAGTTCTCCGCTTCTCCAATATTTGTCATTTTAAAGCCCTCTCCGTGCACCTCATGAGACTCAACAACCACAATAAAAGAGTCCGGGTCTGCATCTTTTACGGATTTACGCACCTGGTACATTTCCTTACTGTTGCATGCACACATTACCACCTGAATATCGTCCTGCTTATATCCTCCCTGCGCCTTAAGAATAGTGCTTCCGCGCTGACTGCATTCATCAATTACATCGCATATTCTCTTTCCATTTTTTGTGACGATAAAGGCTACTTTGCCTGAATTCATGCCATATATCATTTTATCAATAACAACCGCAGACAGTATATTCACTATCATGCCGTAAATCATTCCGTCAATATCCCGAAACAAAAGTCCTCCAACCAGAATAATTCCGACATCAGTAAGAAAAGAGATATTTCCCATCGATAAATGAGGCCGCAATGCTTTTACAGCCATGATGATAAAATCAGCTCCTCCTGTTGAAGAATTTCTTGTATAAATCATGGCATAGCCTATTCCGCAAAATACACCTGTGCACAATGCCGCAAGCAGTCTGTCTCCCTGATACACCGGAAATAACGGCGCAACATAGTCAACAATAAAAGAAGACAAAAGCATGCATCGTATTGAGCTGACAAAAAATTTCCTGCCCAATAATTTGCAGCATAGTATCGCAACCGGAATATTAAGCAGGACCGTTGATAAACCAATGGAAATATTAAACAGCCGGTATAAAATAATCGAAATACCCGAAAAACCTGTCATAGGAAACTCTGCCTGCAGGGCGAAGTTATATATACCTACTGCATAAAAGATGCTTCCCGCAAGCTCCCACATAATCTGTACCAATAATTCTTTTTTCTTATTCATATTGCATCTATCCTCCAAAATAAATAAGCGCCCGGAAACAAATCTTACAGTGTAAATTACTGCACCTACGATTTGCTCCCAGACGCTTTAACCACTCATCCGGTGAAGAGTGAACGTTTTCTGATGTATGCAATTATTATATTTGAGATGTTAAATTAAGTCAAGCCGGAATCATCAATTTTCCAGATACTACTTCACAAGGTATGACAGCACATCACAAACTGCTGTAGAAACCAGTATTGCAACATACACTCATTATTTCTGCATAAATTCAAACACTGCCTCTTTCGTCGGAATCGCAGGGATTCCACCTCGCTTTTGCACACACAATCCTGCAACTGCATTTCCCAAAACAGCACACTTTCTGATTTCTTCCCATTCCATCTTTTCTACGGGCTTATTTATAGAAAGAATACTGCATAATACGCCTCCCCAGAAAGAATCCCCCGCTCCGGTCGTATCGACTGCATGTGTCTGAAATGCTTTGATGATTTCTTTTCTGCTTTTTGTTGCCATAAGAACGCCCTGTTCTCCCAATGTAATGGCAACCAGCTTTGGTCCCATAGCAAGAATTTCTTCTGCAGCCTGCTCATAGCTTTTAGCCCCTGTCAGGAGAATACTCTCTTCATCCGATACTTTCATGACATCTACCAGTTCTACAACAGACTTCATTTTTTTCACTGCATACTCTTTGCTCTTCCAAAGAGACGGGCGGTAATTTGGATCATATGAAATAAGTACACCCGCTGCTTTTGCCATTTTTACTGCTTCGATCGTTGCGCTTTCTGCCGGCTCGTCTGTCAGCGATAATGATCCAAAATGAAAAATTCTGCATCCGGAAATTAATGTCTGATCCAGTTCTTCTTTTTTTAACTGCGTATCTGCACCCGGTTTTCTTGCAAAAGAAAAATTTCTTTCTCCATTTTCACCGATTTCCACAAATGCCAGTGTCGTAAAATAATCCGGATCTTCGACGATAGCATCTGTATTGATTCCTTCCGTTTGCAGTGTCCTCTTTAAAAATTTACCATGCATATCGTTTCCAACTTTTCCAATAAAAGAGGTGCGATACCCAAAATGACTTGCAACTGTCAGAAGATTTGCCGGAGCACCACCGGGATTCTGTTCAAACAGTTTTCTCCCACCCTGACTGTGTCCTGCTTCCGTAAAATCAATCAGTAATTCCCCCAATGCCACAATATCAACTTTTTCTTCCATTTTTCAGTTCCTCCACAATCTCGTTATAACGTTTTTTATTTAACCGGTAGAAAAATAATACAACCGCAGTCACAATCCAAAGTGCACCTGGAATCGTCGTAAATGCATGTTTCATAATTGAAAGTACAGTTGCATTTTGTGTCTGATTTGCAATATAACCACATTTTCCAAGTAATCCTGCTAAAAGTGCTGTTCCAACTGCCATTCCGATTTTATTTCCAAGTGAAATAAATGCATACTGAAAACCGTCATTTCTAAGTCCGGTTTTCCACTCCCCATATTCCACACAGTCTGGAATAATTGCATAGATTGCGGTATTAAATCCAGAGAAAAAAAACTGTGTGAGACCAGATAATGCATAAAAAATAGCTGGTGATTCTTTGGCATTGAAGAAAAACATAGACAACATTGAAATTCCTGTAAATAAAGCAAAGAGAGATGCTGTTCTTCCTTTGTTATTCAACTTGCGGAATAATGGTTGAAAACAGGCTGCCCCTATGATAGAAGGAATAATGATGCACATCGAATAAGTTGTGTAGTAGGAGGCATTTCCTTCCACATATGTAAAATAATACAGAATATCCGCGTTTCTACCATATAATGTAAATCCAAATAATATCTGTCCTGCCAATGCAAGAAGATATGGTCTGTTCTGCATGACTGCTTTCAACTGTATCTTTACAGAAATTTTTTCTTTTTCCGGAGTAATCACTGCCTCTTTCGTCTTCGCAAAGCAGAAGAAATGACAGGCTGTAAAAATACATCCATATATGACCGCAACCGTCAGATATCCTGTCTTTGCACTGTGACTGCCGAATTTGCTGAGCAGTGGAACTGTGATAATATTTAACACACCAATTGCAATCATAGCTGCAACCGAACGGGATGTATTTATTTTTGCACGTTCATCAATATCCTGTGTCATAGCACCACACAAGGTTCCATATGGAATATTCACACAGGTATACCCCAAAACCAGCAGACAATATGTAATTACCATATAAATGATCTTTCCATTCTGCGGCCAGTCGGGTCTTGCCCAGAATGTCATAACAAGAAGAATTGCTGTAATTGGTGCCGCTACTAACAGCCATGGACGGTACCGTCCCCATCTCGATTTTGTTTTATCCGTAAGTCCCCCGACGATTGGATCATTGATTGCATCCCAGAATCTTGAAAAAAGCATAAGTGCTGACACAGCCGCCATACTGATTCCGAACACGTCTGTATAAAATATCATCAGAAAATTACTGACAAACATCCAGCTGAAATTACATCCAACATCACCAAACCCATATGCAATCTTACTGATCAGCGGTACTTTTCCATTTTTGTTATCCATACGAACTCCTTACTTTTCATTGACGTTGATAATTACTTTCATCGTTGTCTCGCGGTTATCATCAATATACTGGTATGCCTTCAGATAATCTTTAAAAGCAAATGTCTTTGAGATGAGCGGTTTCAAATGAACTTTGCCCTCATTTACCAGTCTGATTCCATCTATGTAATCATCATGGCGGTACATCATCGTGCTCTTAATGTCAAGTTCGTGGTCATTTGCCACTGCAAGATCTACTTCTGCCATTCCTGCAAAAACAGCCACCAGTACGATCGTGCTTCCTTTTCTTGCATATTTAATTGCCTGTCCCATTGTGATATTGTTTCCGGCACAGTCGTAGATCACATCCGCCTTATCCGGTCCAAATGCTTCGATCATTGCCTCACCGAAGTCTTTATTTATGGTATTCACACACACATCAATTCCACATTCTTTTGCCTTTGCCAGTCTAAGATCACTGATATCTGTGATCATCACTTTCGCTGCCCCCATTCCTTTTGCTGCCTGTGCCACGAGATTTCCAATCGGTCCTGCTCCAAGGACTGCAATATTCATGCCAGCCACATCGCCCATCTGTTTTACACCATGAACTGCCACAGCAAGAGGTTCGATCATAGCTCCTTCTTCATAGGACATATCTTCTGGAATAGGTGTTACTTTAGATGCATCCACTGCAAAATACTCAGATGCTGTTCCTGTCGTCTGAAATCCCATTACTTTTAATTCCTCACAGAGATTATACTTTCCATGACGACATGGATAGCAATGTCCACAATATACCTGAGGCTCTATCGTCACCTTCTGTCCCACATGAAACTCTGTGACATTTTTTCCAAGTTCTGTAATCTCACCTGAAACCTCATGTCCTTGTGTTACCGGATATTTTGTAAACGGATGTTTTCCATGATAAACATGAATATCTGATCCACAAATACCAATATTCATAATCTTTACCAAAACCTGATTTTCCTTTACCTCCGGAACCGGAACCTCTCTGAAAATAATTTCTCCTGGATTTGTCATTACCTGCTGTAACATAATTGTTTCCTCCTTTTTTATGTTGTTTTATTTTATGTTTTATAAATTGTTTTATTAAAGTAATTACATTATTACCTTGTAAACACAAATTGTCAATATGTTTTTTCATATTTCTATATATTTCATAATTTCAAAATCTATTTTTTGTGTATTTTTCACAATTAACACGCAAAAAAACGGAAAGAAAACCGTAGTTACTGTTTTCTTTCCGTTTTTTACTATAATATGATATGAGGATCAAAAAATTTACAATTCACCCATATGTTTTGTAAAAAAGTATTTCGCAGCTCCAACAGCTGACGCTTCTTTCTTATACGAACAATTTTTCAAGTATGAAACATCATGCTCAAAGCCATTATATGCCATCACTTTTTCTCCCAGTGGTATCATATAATCTGACAATACACCTCCCACATCACCTCCTAGTATGATATCCATATCATATGCCATCCGCAGATTTGATATCAAAACAGCAAGATGATCCAGATACTCATTCCATGTCTGCAAAGTTTTTTCATCACCACTTTCAATTTTTTCCATAAATGCATCCAGTGACTGCCTGTTATCTTGTGTCAGTACACTTGCAGCACAATATGCATCTGCACATCCTGATTTACCACAATAACACTTTCTTCCACCGGGAACGAGTATCATGTGACCAAACTCCCCTGCTTTCTGGTTCTGCCCTCGAAACAGCTTTCCATCTATGCAGAATGCACCTCCTAAGGTGTGGTTCAAAGACAGATATATCGCATTTGGATACTTTTGCTTTTTTTCTGCAAGCATTGCAGCATTAGCATCGTTTTCAAAATATACTGGAATTTCCAGAGCCTGCTCTAAAAAGCGCAGACTATAATTCTCTATACCTAAAGCATGGGATTTTAAAACGATCCGTTCTTTCTGATCAATAATTCCCGGAATCGCCACTCCAATCCCAAGCAGCGTATCCTTCGCTAATTCGCCTTCAAGAAAAGTTTTGACCTTTTGTGCCACCTCTGTACAATAGGATAATTCTGCCGTAAATTTTAAACGGATGCGATCTTTTTTTATAATCTCATCTCCAAGATTTACTAATACCATTTCTATATGATTCGCTGTAATCAAAATTCCCATTGCATGACAGTATGACTTATTAATTCCTATACTTTTTGCCTTTCTTCCACCGGTTGAAGCATATTCCCCAGTTTCTTCCAACACCCCTTTTTCTAACAAATCATTCACATTTGCTAATACAGTCGGCATACTCAGGTTTAACTCTTTTGCGATTTCTGCCTTGGATGTAACATGATTGTTCAGCACATAATTAATTATCTTTTTTCTTGTTATATTTCTTTTATCTTTATTTTCCGTTTTCTTATCCTCTTTTATTAAATATATTATAAAAGAATTATATGCTTTTTTATCCTTCTTGTAAAGTAATGTTCTATAATAAAAATCTGCTGCATTCAGAAATACTACTTTTAAGAATCAAATTTACCAAATACCCACTCACTATATTTTTCATTCACGTTATCTCATCATAATTACTGTTGTAATTCTTTGCCAAAATGGAAATTCAATTTTACAACTTTCCAAACATTCACTCAATTCCAACTCAATTTCCCCACAATGCCTTTTTCCTCCAATTTTCGTATGCTTATCTCACAGCAAAGCAGTACCACACCGGTATGACCTGCTAAATCAATCAATACGAAAACGGAGGTATTTTTTATGCGAGAACTCAGAAACACAAAAATCATCGCTGTAGATCATGGCTATGGCAATATGAAAACAGCAAACACCGTCACGCCAACCGGAATCAAAGCCTATGAAACAGAACCACTCTTCTGCATCATTCCATATTTCCCATGAAGAATGTTGTAAATTAGTACTATCCACAACGATAACAGGTAATTTAATTATTCGTATTTTTTCCCGATAGTGTAAATCGAAACTACCATACCACCTAATATCATAATTAAGAAAATTTTATTCAAAATATCCCATAAAGCTATATTGAAACAATTGATTATTATAATACCTGCAAGAGGATATAGAACAACCGTTGCAAGTGTCCATATTTTTAAAGTTGTGCAGATGTATATCCAATTTCCATTGTTAAAAGATAAACCAACTAGATGTATCCTAAAAATTCCTTGTGAAACATAATTTATCTTGTTGGCATCATAATATGTTGGTAATATGTCTTTTGCAAAGAAACAAAACCATGCACCAAATAAAAGCATTCCCCCGGTAACCAGCAATATATCCCCTTTCATCTCAGCCAACGAACTCCCAGATACAACTAACATAATAATTTCTGTAATAGATATAAAAAAACATAACAAATATGCTAATATCCAGTTTTTTCTATGCTGGTGAATAGAATCCCTAACAGCCATATCGAGAGATCCTACTACCAATTCCTCGATTTCTTTTTTATCAATATTTTTCTGTGTATCTATTTTTTCTCCACGTAACAATTCTGTAACGGTAACATCTAATATATCAGCTATTGGTATGAGTAATACGACATTGGGCATACTAAGACCACGTTCCCATTTGCTAACGGTTTTATCTGATACATATAATTTTTCAGCCAAATCCTTTTGAGTTAAATTCTTTTCCTTTCTTAATTCGGTTACAAATAAACCGAATTTTTCATTACTAATCTGATACATATATCCACCTCCTGCACACATATTATAATGAGAGCGTGCATAAATCAATCGACTAGCAGTAGAATTGCAGAATATTAGCACACAATTCATCAAATAATTTCCACTTCATCCTCTGCAATGTCCTCTACGCAGATAAGATTCACTCTTTTTCCTGCGTTTTATTTCAAGCTGTACACATTCCCATATCCGCTTTGAAATGATGGCAATAACGAGAATACACATAATACAGCATCCATTACTGTCCCTCTCCATACTCATCTTGTTTGGAAGAAGCGGATACAAAGAAATCACCTCGCCTGACTGAACCAAGCAAACTTTTTATACCCATCTGCTATCCCTCTCTTTCTTTTTGTTCCTGTCTGTGATAAAGTTGATTCCATAGATATCGAAAAAAGTTCATAAAATTTTAGCAATTAAAGGCATTGATTTTTTGCTGTAAATTGCATATAATAAAGACACAGATAGAAATATCTGTGCAGCGGTTAGAGCATCCATTTAAAATGCTCGTTTAAAAGCGGTTAGATTGTCCAATTAAAACAATCGGTTAACAGCAGTGGGTGGAGTAATCCACCCGCTTTTTTACTTTTCAGGAGGCTCTATGGATTGGTACGTTGTCGACAAAAATTACATAAATTACCTGACACAGTTTGATTCCCGTGTCGGATATGTGGAGTATGGGGAACGTTTGAAACTCCATGTCGGAATTCTTCTTACTATCGGAGATTTCCACTACTATGTCCCTATTTCCTCTGCAAAACCAAAACACCAGAAGATGTCCAACAGTTTGGATTTCCACAAGCTCCAGGATGAATCCACCGGATATCTTTATGCTGTATTGAATATCAATAATATGATTCCGGTTCCTGATAACTGTCTTACTCAGTTAAAATATAATCAAGTAGAAAGTTTCCGTTCTTTCAGCAATGAAAAGGAAAGAATCGACTATATTTACCTTCTCCAGAAAGAAAAAGCTCTAATCGACAATGTTCAGGACTCGCTACAAAATAAAGCCATGAAATTATATCAGAAATGCATTGCCAAGCCAGATTCTTCCCTTGCTGCAAGATACTGTAATTTCAAAATGTTGGAAGAAAAATGCAGTTCTTATTCCGATACATAAACAAAACCACGATCATTCACCCCCCCCCTCCATTTCCCTTTGGTGTGCTTCAGACTAGCACTCATACATAAAAGAGGTAATTCAAACGAGTAAAGGAACCAGCTAATCCGTTGTGATTCTGGTTCTTTTCTTTTGTTGCTTTTTCTAAATCTTACTCTTATAATATTTCAATTATTACGCAAGTAGGATTTCAAGCCAATATCTTTTTTCTGAAATTGACAATTATCTTTATACAAAAAGACTCCTGCCGGGAGGTATCATACATTTTCGCAAAAGTGATACCTTTTAGCAAAAGCCTATTATTCAGCAGAGTCTCAAAACACCCCTCCGCTACGATATTCAAATGATTCATTCATAAGGCTACAAAACACACATCCATTTTCGCTCCTTAATATCCCACAAACCGTTTCAATATTCCCCTGAACTCTGATTTTATACTGCATAGCGAAAGTATGCAATGTATATTCAGGATTGGGGTAGTGTTTTACTTTTTTGATATTTCTTCACATATTTTTTAACTCAAAAATATACTTGTTCTGCCGGGTATTCTGTTCTCATAATATTTCGTAACGTATCGAAATTAGTATTTCTTAAACGCCTTCCAGTTACATTTGTTTGCAAATAAAGTATATAGTCCTGCAAGTTTTGAAGATTTTCATTTTGAACATTAATATCTTTCCGTAAAAAACTTCCTATCGCAGTATTTACAGCTTTGACCTCATAACTTCGCTTCTTTGGTACTGGTTTATTCCAACTCTTAAGCATTTTCCTTCCAACTGTCTCTGAAAAAACCGGGAAATATTGGATATCCTTGATTACGTCACAAACTCTAAACATTATGAAAGAATTTTCAATATCACGATTACCCGTTGCATAACTGCTGACAATTTTCCCAGGCAATAATCCTTCAAAAGACTCTACATCAACTTCAAAATCTTTTCCTATACTGATTCTAGCCTCTCCATTTTTACAATATTCTTTCTTAAAAATTGCTATCTCATATTCATTCGCTGTTCTCAATCTTTACCCTCCAATCTTATACTATTTTTGAAATAATTTCTTTAAATCTATCCCGAACCCATTAAAATTAGGCTCTAATAATATTGATTCTTTCAAATTTTTCCAAAATGACTTCTTTATACCATCATCAAAAAAGAATTCTCGAATATCCTCATCTAAGTATATGTTTTGCTCTTTACAGTCTATAAATTTGTTCTTACCATCATCAATACATGCTTCTCCTGTAAGAATAAAAGAAAAATTTCCTCTTGCCGAACGTAACTGCATTTGTACAACTTGAATATGGCTTTCGCAATCATAAAAAACATCATATTTAAAGTGCTTTTTCTTTTTTAAATTTTTATTATTATCAAAAGGATCTACAATATGTAATTCTGTCAATCTATAGTCTACAGGTAAAATAAAATTATAAATACCACAGCTTCCATATCTAGAACTCTCAACAGGTATAAACATATGCTCAAAACAGAAAAAAATCTTACCATAACTGTCTGTAAAATCTTTGATTTTACAAGTAGTAGAAAGCAACTGACATTTGTCAGAATTATATACTCTTAGCAATCCCACATCCTTATCTGTATTTCCCTTTACATCTGTACAAATATCAGATAATCTATCAACCACTATTCTATTATATTGATTAATGGGTATAAACCTATATGTTTTGAGCATTCCTTTTGTATCAATAAAGTCAGTTAATAAAATACTTAAATTCATATGTATCCTCCCTACACTTTGCCTTTTGCCAAAATGTATATCAACAATTCCGAAAATCTTACCCCTGGGGTAAATCAGTTTCCGCATGTGTTTTCTGCGGAAACTGAAACACACAACCATTTTTGCCACAAATCGGCGCACCCCTTTGATTTACCGGGCTTTTCTCGTCAGAAGAGTGACTGTCTCAACATGGCACGATACGTCCTGATTGATGTCAGTTTTCGGTAACCGATCCAGACTAATGCCCCAACTCCCATACACTCGATCTTGGCAAGCTGAAAATTTTAATGGCGATGCTACTACTTCTTCGCATTCTCTTCCAGTTCCAGCATGTACTTATCAAAGTCAGACATGAACAGCCTATCCTGAATAACACGATATTTTTCAAATTCAGTTTCAGCTTTTGCCTTGGCAATCTCTGCTGTGATCTTACCTGCATCCTGAAGAACCTCTCTGTCATCAGCCATCAGAAATAAGTCCAGACGCTTTGCCCAGTCATCCATCGTCATCGGAATGTGACGTTCCGCACGATCCTCTGCCAGATCCAGGTATGCCGAAACGATACGCTCTAATGAACGCATTTCCTGCTCTGAAAGATAATTCTTCGCAACACTCACATCACTTTTTACAATCTTTCCTTCCGGTGCTGCTGCCCACGTGGTCAGACCCATATGTGGCTTATCAGCATCTGTTCGCTCATAAATCAGCTCTGCTGCTGTATGTCCGTGAACTGCATAATGCATCTTGTTTTGAACCTTTGCAAAGAACTGCTTTGTTGTTTTGGCTGTTCGGTCATAATCAAGAGCTGTAGCATAGATATCGGTTATTTTCTGATAAAATCTACGCTCCGAAAGACGGATTTCACGAATCTGCTCAAGCAAGCGGTCAAAGTACTCTACTGTAAGTACGGATCCACCATTTTTCAGGCGTTCATCATCCATGACCCAACCTTTAATGGTGTAGTCCTTCACGATGCCATTGGCCCACTTGCGAAACTGCACTGCTCGTTCATTGTTCACCTTGAATCCAACCGCAATAATCATTTGAAGATTATAATGCTTTGTATCACGAGTCACCTGACGTGAACCTTCGGTTTGAACTATTCGGAAATTCCGAATAGTTGAAGACTCTTCTAATTCACTATCTGCATAAATCTTTTTAATATGTTCATTTATCGTTGGCAAACCAACGTCATACAATGTGGCCATCATCTTCTGTGTCAGCCATATATTCTCATCCTCATAGCGCATCTCAATGCTGTCATGCTGATCACCGATAGATGCAACATAAGTCAGGTATTCCGCTGCGCTGGAACGGATGGTTACTTCGCCTTTTTTCTTTTTCAAATAAGAGGCCTCCTTTATAAACTGAAATGCAATTTTGCTATTGTATCTAGCTGCTCTGCTATTTCTGTAAATGGTAAATTCAAATCCAGAGTCCTGACTGTGATCTGGTTACCACTCATCTGATATACATTATTCGGATATATTTCTTCATCAGTCTTCGCATACAAAAGCATTCCTGAAACTGTATGCTCCTTCTCTCTCAATTCGTATTCCTTATTCTTCACATAAGTAAAAATCTGATAAAGATTAGCCGAGTGAAGTGTATGCTTGTTAAACTGTACCTGCATACTATGCTCATAGTACTTAGCATCAATGATAAGAACTCTATCCCCACGCTGGAGCATAATGTCGCTCTGCATCACTGGAAGCATAGCGTTTTCTTCGTTATCCAGCTGCCATGGAATCTGTGATGCATTCGCAGCTATCTGGTTTTTGAATTCTTTCCTGTAATATTCCAAGATAAACTTCTCATATAATCTACACATTCTCTGCTCATCTAGAAAGTCCATCAACTTTTTGCTTCCATCTGATTGTGTTTGCAGCAGTCCCTTTACTACCAGATAGCATATCGAGATTAGCATACGATAAGTCTGATTGTTCCGATTGTACTGAACATTCCAGTTTACTGTATGCAAGTCAATGAAATCCACTTCACCGAAATATATCATTAACTTTCTTAGATTCTTCTTACGCTTCTTTGATATATTTGAACACAGGAGAAGTTCAACTGTAGATTTTATAATCTGGTTCATTGTGCTGTTAACAGAGAACTCATCGTATGTACAGATTAGCTGTTTCCGCAGCATTGACTGTGTCTTGATTGACTCTGCAATATCAATCTTTCCTCGCAGAGAAGAAAATGCTTCCGTCTGCGGAATATATTCTTTACATAGCCCTCGCTTTAGCTGATTCGCGATACCTTTTTCTAAGATAGCCGCCATCAGCTCAGCAGTATTATTAAATTGTTCTGTGGCTATATTCCTATAGCCCTGCTCATTCAATATCTGAAAAGCATAGGACAGCATATAATAAATGTTTTGTATCGGTATCACTTAATCGCGCTCCTTAGATTTTCACTCCAATCTTTCACCTTCATAGGTTCATCAAACCAGTATTCTTTCAACAGCGGTATCAGTTCATATTCCAAAACACCATAAAGCCAATCATCGTTGATTGTGTCTGGCTGTAAATTACAGAAATAACTGTGTCCTATACAGAATCCTTCACCTAAAGATTCATCAGAAGCAATCACTCCGTTCAAATTCTCTACACAGCTAATCAGCTTGTTGAACTTCTCATTGTCTAATGCCATGCGATACTCTCGGAACCCCGGCGTCTCGAACCCTGGCTTGATATCAAAGAAAGCAAATCTTCTACGAAGTGCATAATCCAACATAGCAAGGCTTCTGTCTGCGGTATTCATCATACCAATGATATAGACATTCTTTGGAACCGCAAATTTCTCATCAGAATACAAAAGCTGCAGTGCATTTCCGCGTTTATCATTTTCAATCAGCATAAACAGCTCACCGAAGATCTTACTCAAATTACCGCGATTGATTTCATCTATGATAAAGAAATACTCATTATCACTATCTATCTCGGCCTTCTTACAGAAGTTATAGAATACTCCCTTCCTCAGTTCGAATCCTGTAGAAGATGGGCGAAAACCCATAATGAAGTCTTCATATGAATAACTCTGGTGAAACTGCACCATCATCACACGCTCTATATCTTTTACACCCATCATGGAATAAGCCAGACGCTTGGCAGCATATGTTTTTCCAACCCCTGGAGCTCCCTGCAAAACAATGTTTTTCTTGTTTCTAAGCAAGCCAACTAATCTGGAATAGTCTTCTTCAGACATATAGACATCATCCAAGAAATTTTCTGCTGTGTACTCTGGATAGGTAAGTTCCTGCTCGTCGTCAACCATATCATCGTCTTCAAATAAGTCTTTGATTTCCTGCACAAAATCACTATATGGAGTAATATCAGTCAATGTTTTCTGCGGTGCCTGATGGTTAATTGTCCAATTTCCCTTATTGATCCAGTTAACTTTCCTGACATTTGAATACTCGTCTGTACGATCAGCATCATATTCGTAGTCAGACTCAACTATTCCTTTACCAAGAATGCCATTGTTTCCTTTCTTCGCAAATACAATGTCGCCAACCTTGATATCATGGACAAACTGCCATGTGGCATGAGCTGAATTCTTATAAGAGCTGCTATCGCCATATTCCTGCTTCATCTGCTGTTTCATTTCATCTTTAGAACTGAATATTCCAAGATCTCCAATCTCACCCCAGCCCAGCAACATATAACCGTTCTTATAACACTCTTCCCATTTATCAGCGTTTTGTCCCGGAGCATAAATCCAGTAATGAATAGTATCGACATCACTATCTGCAAGAGCATCACTATCATTCGTTTTCTTACTCTTTGCATCAGAGACCCCTTTTTTGAAAATATCCGATGCCATCTCAGCTGTTAACTCCACTGACTTGCCTGCTTCCGTAAGTGTCCACACACCTCTTACACTCTTATCGATGTATCCTGCTCCAACAAGATAATTTCTTGCAAAAGCAACTTCATTTTCAAATTTGTTAACTTTCGTTTTACCTCTTGTTTCGTTTATCACATCATCCGACAGATGCTCGTTTTCAATGATTTTCTTTCTTGCCTCTACCGGTGTGGCAGATCCTCCCAAATCACGTAGTGCCTGTAATAATGGCATAAACCATTTGAGAAATTCTGCTTTAGAAGTCTTTTTTCCTTTTTCAATAGACTTCTCTTGATTTACTTTCTCAGAGATAACCCATGCCATATAAGATAAATCTGGGAAGCTCTTGTATTCGTATTGTCCCGCTTCCAGAACTTTTTTACACAGATCCTTTATTTCAAGATAATCTGCTGCATATGGAACTTTCTTCAATTTCTTCTCAGCGGCTACAACAAATTCGCCCGGCATATTCTGAGCATTAGATATAAACCATCGATTTCTGGAATCCAAGTTGATAAATGTATAAGGGCGAATCCAATAAAGGGCCATCGTAATATTCCAGCGAATACAAAGCTGATCATGTACCTTGTCATAAGCATTGGAGAATTTCTGGCGATTATCTTCTGTGTCATTATCAGCCAATGCAAGAGCTACCTCAAACAAGCTCCACAGGTTATCAATATCATTTGCTTTTCTATCATCCTTAAATCCATAGAATGTCGCTTTCAGATTATTGAGAACCGGAATTCCATCAAAATTGCTCGGCACCGTTGCAGAAATTTCGAATTCTGACGCAATCCCATTAAGAATAGCGATTCTATTAGCATTTGTGATTCCTTTGTTAAATGTACCAAAGATGGTAAACGGATCAATATCAATAATCTCATCGCCACTTTCAAGTTTCGGAACACTAATTCCAGTTGCGTCATACACCGCATATATTTTCTGAATAAGAGTCTTTCTATCGGTCTTGAAATGAAGAATTTTAGTAGCAAACTCTGTGTAAAAATCTATCCAATCATATTGCATTTAAAGAAGTACCTCCTTATGCATTATTTCATCTAACGTTTCTGCATCATGCCTGAAAGTTGCAATCCGTAACACAATCTCAAAATCGTTTGAACTGTTGTAAGCATTCATCTCAAATGAGTATTCTTGTGCAACCTCCTGACTCGATGCTTTGTACATCATTTGAGTATAAAAAAATGAGCTTTTCCAAAAGATTTCCATTACCTGAAAAAGTCCGGAAATACACCACTTTCAGTTCATTATTTATCTTTTCATGACATTGAGACCACTGTCTCATTCTGTGTATCATTGTCCAAACTTAGTATAAACTTTTTTTCTATAATCGACAACTTAAATTCTATGGATTTCAGCCACTGACCATTATGTTATACTGATTGTATAAGAAATTCAAGCATAATTATGTACACAACCAAAGATGGCTTAACCAAGATAGAAACTACCTTTTATGAAGATACTGTATGGCTGTCCATAGACCAGATAGCAGAGCTGTTTCAATGTGAACGCAGTGTTATAGTAAAACATGTACGTAACATTTTCAAAGAGGGGGGAATTAGATAAAAATTCAGTGTTGGCAAAATTTGCCTACACTGCCACAGATGGCAAAAAATATAATGTAGATTGCTATAACCTTGACGTCATTATCTCCGTAGGTTACCGAGTAAAATCCCATCGTGGTACACAGTTCCGTATCGTTGCTATTTCACTTCAAAAATTATTTTTCCTCCGCAAAAGGTAAAGCACATGCCACATGTTATAATTACTGATATTACAAAAGAAAGCACAAAGTTATATATACATCCAATACCTGTTAACGAAATAAAATACTGACACAATACAACAACCGGCAAATGAACAATGTAAAAGTAATAAGACAATCCTGAGCAATAACTGTACATCTCATTTGTATGATCTAAATACATTTTTCCTATACAAATCAGTGCCGGAATACCTGCAATAAAGGAAATATAATTACAAATCTCATTCATTATCTCATAATTTCCTATATACACATACAAAACAACATTCATGGCTGAAGCGATAATAAAAGCCGTAATAGTAAAGCCTTTGTATTTCATTAACTTCTCTATGAAGGATTGTTAACTAAATAGGTAATACCCTATCAAATATACTCCAATGTCAATCCAGCCTCACTTCTAACCGCCTCGAATTGCACACAGTAAACATCTTTATGACTTCTATATTTGTGAAACAATTCCCCATATACTGCTACATAACAAGGATCATATTTATCCCTAATACTTATTAATGACATCAATATTATCAAACTGTGGGAATATCATTATTGTTCGTTGCATAAATTTTCTACCAATCCATTTTTTCTGTAATCAGTTCCACCCAGGCAACCTCAAATCCTGCTTTGGCGGCGACATGCTGTGATGCAAGATTTGAAAAGCTTGTTCCATAATACGGCACGGTTTCTTTTTTGAGAATGTCGGCTTTAAGCATTGAAACAAGTCCCGTGGCAATATGCCTGCCCTCGAAATTCTTGTTTACGTTGATTCCAATCTGCCAAAAAGAAGGACTGTCAGCACTGGCTCCTGCCATGCCGACTATCTCATGATCTATAATTGCTGCAGCTGCAAGTACATCCGGTGACTCTTCGCTAAAACAAAATGCTTCATCAAACCTGTCATCATCCTTAAATTGAAGGATTTCCTCCTGATTGTATTTTTTTATTTCAACACCCTTTATTTCGTGTACACAATCATCCTTTGGAATGAAAAACGGATGGGCTGTTTTCACCCTGTATCCATCTTTCTTTAAAATTTCATCCAGTTTTCTAAAATTTGAGGCATCCATAAACCAGTTACCCAAATTGTTGGAAAACTGCTTCCTGCATACCTCAATAATGCTCTTTTTTCCTGTAAATATCAGTTTTCCATTTACAGCAATCACCTTTAAGACACAATCATCCGCTTCTTCAAACTTTCTCCTGCCTTCAAGCTTTTCATATTCTGTAAAATGATTTTTATCATCCTTTATATCCGAAACCTGACAGCAATAGTCAATTGCTAACTGTTGATATAGTTTTTCTTTTATATAATCCATATCCAACACCTCACTCTAAACTAACCTTATCACCTATTCGCATTTTCTATAAGCAAACAGTATCACAATATAATAATAAACACAGATATTATTTTCTCCCAATAATTACAACATGGTTACTTGCTCCTAAAACGGACTGCTCACGGCATACACTATAATGATAATCACACCATATCCTGAATTGTTTTTCATTCCACTTGTCTACCTTTTGTGCTAAAAGAGGAGTCAAACCACCCTGCGCAAAATGGTCAACGATTTCTAATCCATGTCTTTGATAAATTGATTCCATCTCATCTTTTGAAGAATAATATGTGTCTATCCAAAAACACTTCTTATCATCATGCCTTAATACACCAAAATCAAAAAACTTACACACTTTACTTGACAAACTCTATTCTTCTTTATTTTTCGTATGATTTTCAACCCATGTTTGTCCAGGCTGCAAGTTATATCCATGTTCAGCTGCGCTAGCAATCTTTTTCTCTGATGCATGCCAACCTTCCGGTAAATTTCTTATATGTTCTGTTACATCAATTGGATCATCTACATATTTCCTGTCAGCTTTTAGCTCATCTAAATCAGCCCGATTCTGTTCAACTTCATCTGCTTGATAACCTGTATAATCTGTATTTTCATTATCATATGAAAGACCATTCTTTGAACTAAATTCTCCACTTTTTGTAGATTCAGCAATTTTTGTTGTTACAATAGTTGCCGCAACTATACCGGCTCCCTTTATCACCTTTGTCATAGTTGGGTGCTTTGCAGAGAATTTCACAATAGATTTCCCTATAGTTTTTATTCTGCGCTTCAAGTTCTGTCCAAAACCAACCTCTGACAAATTTGCCTCTTTGCTATTCTTTGGTTGTGTATTTACATGCGAAACTCCAATTTCCACTGTATCCTCAGTTTTATTCTCATTAACAGATTTTACAAGGTTTAGTGATTCTTTGTTTTTATTTTCCTGCGTTAATTGAATACTCACTATCGGTTCTGGTAAATGAATTATTTCACATGGCATGAATGGTCCATCTCCAAAATCAAACTTTTCTTTTGTGATCGGATTATAATACCAGTTCGTTGGATTTTGCCAATTGCAATCATGCGCCTCAAAATGTTCTGCTCTTGTAAGGAATTGTATATTTCCGGGTTCACCCTGATACTCAGGATACATTTCGGCACTCTTCATATGCTGCCCTTCAAAAGCTTTGCCCTTTTCATCATAAGCTCGCCCTTTTTCAAGAATGTCCTTTTGCTGCTCCGGCGTCCACTCTCTTGTGCCTTTACCTTCTTGTACAAGTTCAAGTTCCTTATTCCATGCTTCACGAACTGCTTTGTTTCGTTCTACAAAACTACTCTTTGCCATAGAATCACTCTCCTATGCCAAGTAGTTCGTATAAATCATTTAGGAAAGCTACAAAGTCCGGATATACCAATTCTTCATCAATTTCTCCAACTTCCTGATTGTATATAGAAATTGTTTCTTCTGCCTTTTTGCATAGAATTGGGTCTCCTGAAGCAAATGCACCTATAACAATATAGTCATCACTCGGTCTTGAATTATCATTTACATCTATAAGGGGCTTATGCTCAATTCCATATAGCTGAACACCTGCCGGAAGAAACAGCTCTCCTCCGTCAGAAAACAGCATCCATTCTTTGTACTTTGATGGAAGTGTAACTTCTTTTTCTTTTTCAAATGCCAGTATCTTTTCTTCAGTTGTTTCATCAAAGAAATTCATCTTTCCTTGCTCTTTAAACTTATCTACTATTACTTTTAATTCTTCTGAAATCATAGTTCATCCTCCAGTTTATATTTTTTCAAAATTGTTAGGAGAATCTTCTAATCCCCACAAAAAAGGGGCTTCCTTAATGTCTCGTCCCATTAAACAATCCTTCAAATTCGGATTTATATTTATGCTATTTATATCGAAAACAGCCTGTTCGCCTACTTTGATATTTGCTCTAAGATTAACATCGTAACCATCTTTATCAAAGTTATTAGTAACCAATACTAAATTATGGCCTCCCAAGCATTTGACCTCGTCTGATGAATTGCAAGATTCATATCTTATTCCATCGAAATCACGGTCATTCAATACCCATTGTAACAACAGTTGTGGGATTGTATATTCTTCAACAAATCTGCTCCCCGGATGCTCAACTACTATTGAACAAGCAGCTCTTAATGGATATGTACATATATACTTAAGTAGATATTTTCTTACTTGTTCTACGTCTTCTTCATTATGAAACCAGCAGAAGAAACTGTGCATAAGTGGCATTAACTTTTCTGAAAAGTCGATAAACTTCATGTAATTATCCTCACTCTGAGGAATGTCAAATCTTGATAAAGCAAATTTTTCAGGCTTTCCACATTCATACCAACATAATTCCGCTTGAGAAGCAAGGTATAAACACGGATGCCCCGGCATACTATATCGCTCAGTACCCACTAAATGGTTTTTACTGAATGGAATATGGAACAACTCTTTTCTGTTCAATGCAAAAGGATTATTGTCATTTACTGAACGTATTCTAAAATAGGCTTCTTGACGATAAGCGCCAGAATACCTCTGCATAAGTTGCGGTTTCATATTTTCGAATACTTCAAAGGCTTTTTGCGAAGCTAGAACAATCCTACCCTTATTATATAATTCCAACACTTCAATTAGCAGACTTGCATTTTTCTCTATAGTATCTATCTGCTCAGAAACCATTTTGCACATTTCCGCTCCTACCAGCTGATTATCCTTTGGTGATAAAGCCGCTTTTACATCAGAAATATACTCTGAATAATTATCTCGAAGAAAATCTACACTTGATTTATTTCCTCGTTTCAAATGACATCTATACTTTTCAAGAAGACATAGTAACTTGTCCATTTGTATCCCTTCCTTCCAAGATCTATTCCACTGTCCGAAAATGCCCTTAGTATCGAGTTGCCGGATTTATTGTCAGTTTTCAGCACCTTCTCAAAAATGTCCGACATCTAATCCACTCACTCAATTTGCGTTATCTAATCCGAGGTCACAACCTGACACACATTTTCGCAGTAGATATGTTTCCATATAAAACAACCGAGCCTTTTCCGAAGTTAGGCTTCTAATCCCAACTTCCGAAAAAGTCCGGAAATACGCCGCTTTCTGGCACTTGATTTTATTTCCTTGACATCAAGACTACCGTCTCTACATGATAAGTATTCGGAAACATATCCACGCAGCATATCTTCTCCACTCTATACCCTCTGTCCATAAATATCTGCAAATCCCTTGCCAGACTTGTCGGTTTGCATGAAATATAAACCATATTCTCAACACCATACTCTATGATTTTCCCGATAGCCTTCGGATGAATACCGTCTCGTGGTGGATCAAGAATTATATAATCCGGTTTTTCCTCTATCTCATCAAGCACCTTTAGGACATCACCTGCGATAAATTTACAGTTATCAAGACCATTAAGAGCTGCATTTTCCTTTGCTGCGCAAACTGCCTCCTCAACTATTTCGACACCTACTACTTCCTTACACACCGGTGCCATAAGCTGCGCGATGGTGCCGGTTCCACTGTAGAGGTCGTAGACTGTTTTACCGTTTAGCGAATCCTTGTCATCTCCTAGGATAAACTCTCTCGCTGTCTCATAGAGCACCTCCGCTCCGAGTGAGTTGGTCTGGAAAAATGAGAATGGTGTGATTTTGAATTTCAGACCTAAGAGCTCCTCGTAGAAATATGAATCTCCGTAGAGCACCTCTGTGCCCTCGTTTTTGACCACATCTGCCACGCTGTCATTTTTTGTGTGTAAAACGCCCTTGAATCTGCCGTCATAGTGCCTGGTCAAAAGCGCATATCTAAAACCTGCGAGCAGCTCCTCCTCGTTGAAGCCCTCTGTCTGTGTGGTGGTGACAAGGTCGACTATGATTTCACCGGTTTTTGTTGCCTTTCTGACAAGTAGATGCCGCAGATAGCCCTTGTGTGTTGCTCTGTGGAAATATGGGATATTGTTTTTTGAAAAATAATCAAGTGTTGCCTTTAATATTGTCCTGAAATCCTCATCCACAATCTGACAGTCCGATACGGTCACAAGGTCATAAAAGCTTCCTCTTTTGTGCATGCCAAGCGCAAGAGGGCCATCCTTGTACTCATCACCGAAGGAAAATTCCATCTTGTTTCTGTATTCACTCTTTTTCGGACTTCCATGTATCCCTATAAACTCATATCCTGCCTCTTTTTCAGTGCCAATGGCATCCGAAATTAGCTTTTTCACCTGGGTAAGCTTCATATCAAGCTGCTTTTCGTAAGGCACTGTCTGATATGTACAGCCCCCGCACATTCCAAAGTGAGGACATGGCTCTTCTGTCTCCAGAGGCGATTTCTCAATTACCTCCATGAGTCTGCCCTCTGCCCTTTGATGCTTTACTTTATTTACAACAAATTCCACCTTCTGTCCCGGAATTGTATTTTTCACAATTACTCTGTCGCCGTCATCTGTAACGGCTATTCCCTTGTTTGGGAAGTCTACTCTTTCTACGGTTCCTGTTCCTCTAAATCCTTTTTTCATGTAATTCTTATCTCTCTTTATACTTTATTATTCCTTTGTATGCCTGACTGCAAATGCCTTGCTTCACACATAAAGAAAAATGAGGACTACATATGTAGCCCCCATTATCTAAAAACGATTATTTCTCTTCTTTAGTCTTTGGTGCCTCTTTTTCCTCTTCAGCATCATCATCGTCTTCATCCTCGAAGAAATCATCATCGAATTCATCATCATACTCATCATCGAAATCATCTAAATAATCCGGTGTGAAAAATCTGTAGATACCATATGCCGCTGCTGCAACAGCAACTAATACACCAATGATGGCAAATATGATAACAGCCTTGGAAGGCTTCTTGTCTTCCTCTTCTTTTTTGAGAAGGTCATTAAGCTTTGCCATGCTGAGCTTCTCTGCAAGCTTGTTGTCCTTTAATAATTCTTCAACTTTACTCATAATTCAATCCGCTCCTTTTCCAAAAGTAATTGTCAAATGCTATTTGTTAAATCCATTATAGCATATTATATCCAATTTTCCTATAAAAATTACAATAATTTTAGTCAATTTTTTTCAATTTGGCAAATGAAGCAAACATCTTTTTGGTACCGGCCTTGTCAAAGTCCACAGTGACCTCATAATCCCTGCCGCCTTCTACAATTGCCATGACCTCTCCCGCGCCAAACTTGATGTGAGATACCCTGTCCCCTACCTTATATGAAAGGCCTCCGGTGGTATTGGCACTGGCAAATGACTTCTGATTGCTCACAGGTGTGTAGACAGGTGTCCTTGTACGCTGTGTATTAAAGGTGGTCGCATACTCTATGCCGTATGTAGGTGTCTTTTTGAAGGCCTCCTTAGCCTTTCTGTACGTGCTCTGCGAATTTCTTTCAAGGTCATCATCACGGCGCTTTGGCTCATAAACCTCGCCTGCCATAAGCTCACGCGGAATCTCTTTCACAAATCGCGATACCTTGTTGAACTGTGTCTCTCCACGCACCATACGCATACGCGCCGATGTGATGGTAAGATGCTCCTTGGCCCTCGTGATACCAACATAAGCAAGACGCCTTTCCTCCTCTATCTCGCTTGTCGCATCATCACTCGTGATTGACATATAGCTTGGGAAAAGACCGTCCTCCATACCCGCCAGATACACATTCGGAAATTCAAGTCCCTTAGCACTGTGCAAAGTCATAAGAACCACATAGTCGCTGTTTTCATCAAGACCGTCTATATCGGCTACAAGCGCTACCTCCTCCAAAAAGCCACTGAGAGTAGGATTCTCCTCCCCCTGCTCGTAATCAACAGCCTTGTTTATAAGCTCATCAATATTCTCAATACGCTGCTCTGCCTCATCCGTGCCCTCTGCCTTCAGCTCATCGACATAGCCGGTCTCATCGATTATTGCCTGTATGAGCTGCGAAACCGAATCCATCTCAGCTCTCGCACGAAGTGACTGTATAAACATCACAAACGGCTTTATCTTGCCTGCTGACCTCGCCATGCCCGGCACCTCATCTACATAGCGCAGTGCCGTATAGAAATCTATACCCTTCTCAATGGCATAGTCTGTCACCTTATTGATGCTCGTAGCTCCGATGCCGCGCTTTGGCACATTTATTATTCGCTTTACCGCAAGGTCATCATGGCCATTGTCAATAGTCTTTAAATATGCAAGGATATCCTTTATCTCTTTTCTGGCATAGAAATTCACGCCGCCGACAATCTTGTATGGAATGTTTGCTGCAATAAATTTCTCCTCGAAAAGACGCGACTGTGCGTTGGTTCGGTAAAGTACAGCACAGTCCTTATAGCGCGCCTCACCCTTTCTCACGAGTCTCGCTATCGAACGCGCCACATAATCCGCTTCCTCGAAGCCACTCTCAAGCTGTTCAAAGGTAATCCTGTCTCCGGCTCCGTTGTCAGTCCAAAGGCGCTTGTCCTTTCTACCCACGTTGTTGGAAATGACGCTGTTGGCGGCATCCAGGATATTCTGGGTAGACCTGTAATTCTGCTCAAGCTTTATGACCTTTGCATCTTCAAAATGCTTCTCAAAGTTTAAGATATTGTAGATATTGGCACCTCTGAACTTGTAAATGGACTGATCATCATCACCCACCACACACAGATTCTTATACTTCATGGCAAGAAGCCTGATAAGCTCAAACTGCACGGTGTTTGTATCCTGATACTCATCCACCATGATATATCTGAAGCGCTCCTGATAGTAATCCAGCACCTCTTTATCCAGCTTAAAAAGCTCTACTGTCTTCACAAGCAAATCATCAAAATCGAGTGCGTTATTCTGCTTTAGGGCATTCTGATACTCCTTGTATACAAGTGCCTGTTTGCGCTTCACGAAGTCACCTGTGAAGCGGTTTTCAAACTCTATCGGATCAATCATCTCATCCTTTGCAGATGAAATGACATTTAAAAACATCTTTTCCTTATACATCTTGGTATCTATCTCAAGACGCTTGCAGATGTCCTTCATCAGAGCCTTCTGGTCGTCAGTATCATATATGGTAAAATTCGTGTCATATCCCAGCCTGTCAATATACCTGCGCAGTATACGCACACATGTCGAATGGAATGTAGAAACCCATATGCTTTCCGAACCATAGCCCACCATATCATCAATTCGCTCACGCATCTCTCCTGCAGCCTTGTTTGTAAAGGTGATTGCCATGATATTGTAAGGATTGACGCCACACTCATCTATCAGGTAGGCAGTCCTGTATGTAAGAACCCTGGTCTTGCCACTGCCTGCCCCCGCTAAAATAAGAAGCGGTCCCTCCGTGGTCAAAACGGCCTCCCTCTGCTGTTCATTCAACATATCTAAGTTCATCTGTTTTCCTCTCAATTCTCCAGTCTTATTACAGGCACACAAACCATAAATACAAAAATAATTTATCTACAGCATACCACAAACATATGTTTTGCACAACCCAATATGAGAAAATTCAAAAAAAACTTGTCATATAGTTTTCAATACTATATAATAAAAGCCTGAGGTGATGATATGGAGAATGACGTTAAAGAATTTTTATCAGAATTATTAAAGCAGCTTAAATCAATAGATTACATAAAGCCGGAGGATATACCAAATATTGATTTGTACATGGATCAAGTCACAACCTTCATGGACGAGCAGCTCGCTGCATCAAAGCGCTATGAAAGCGACAAAATCCTTACCAAGACAATGATAAACAACTATGCCAAAAACAATCTGCTCCCTTCTCCGGACAAGAAAAAGTATTCTAAGGAGCATGTGCTCACACTGCTTTTTATATATTATTTCAAAAATATATTGAGCATCAACGATATCCGCTCAATTCTTAATCCGCTTACCGAGAAGTATTTCGGCAATGATGACGGATTTACGATGCAGGATGTCTATACTGAGGTTTTCAGCTTAGAGGCGGAGGAATCGCAGAAGCTCTTAAAGGATCTCGGCAAGAAATACAAGATTGCCGGCGAGACATTTGAGGATTTCCCTGATGAGGATCAGAAATTTCTCCACACATTCAGCTTTATCTGCATGCTGAGCTTTGATGTTTACATCAAGAAAATGCTAATTGAGCGCATGATTGACAATCTAAATGAAGAAAAAGAGGCTTCTTCCCATGAAAATACACATTCAGGAAAGGAAAGTAAAAAAACAGGCTCAAATTAATGAGCCTGTTTTTCTTTTCCCCTATGATAAACTAATCCTCTTTGTCAGAGCCATCCTCCATGCGTGAAAAAACCATATCATATCCATCGTTGCCGTAGTTTAATGATCTGTTCACACGGCTGATTGTGGCTGTGGAAGCCCCGGTCTTTTCTGCTATATCAAGATATGTCTTCTGCTCTCTAAGCATCTTTGCCACTTCAAATCTCTGTGATAGAGAAAAAAGCTCATTTACAGTACAAACATCCTCAAAAAATGTATAACACTCTGCTCTATCCTTGAGACACAAAATAGCATCAAACAAATGGTCTACTGCTTCTGTTTTAAGATTCTTGCTCATCGTGTTCTCCTTTTTCATGCGATTTATTTACTTTTAATTTTAACATATTAAAGTTTTAAAGTAAACAGCTTTCTTGCAATTAAATTATGATATGTTATACTAATGTTACTATCGCCTAATAAATCAGAATGGAGTAAATTGAAAATGAAAAAAGTAGGATATTTCTTTTACACATTTGTCCCACTGCTTGCAGTTGAGGCAATTCAGACTATCGCCTTATTCTTTATGATGGGCATGGGAATGTTTGGACAGGGTTTTGTCGGAAAACTTGCTTTTCCGTCTGCAAACGTATCGGACCGCCTTGAAAAGACATTTACCTCTGTAAATTTTAACATGATGATTATGGTCATCTATGCACTCATTACCATTGCGATTTTTGGCATGTGGTACTATGCCAGATACGAAGGTAATTTTCTTCCATCCCCTAAGAAAACCTTCAATCCCATGATGCTTGTGGCAATCGTCATACTCGTGCCGGGTACACAGTTTGCTGCCAATTTCATCGCTAACTTAACCGGCTACATCCGTCCCGACTGGCTGCAGCAGTACAACAAGCTTTTTGAAACATCCGGCATCACAGATACCACCTTTGTAACAGTACTTTATTCTGTAATACTGGCGCCAATCTGTGAGGAGCTTATATTCCGCGGTGTAACCATGCGCTGTGCCAGAAAGGCTTTACCATTTGCTCTTGCCAATCTGATGCAGGCTGCACTTTTCGGACTGTTCCATCTCAACTGGATTCAGGGCATATATGCCTTTGCACTTGGCATAGTGCTCGGATATGTGTGCGAACGCGGTGGCTCTATTTACTACTCTATGGGGCTTCATCTGCTTTTCAACCTTTGGGGTACACTTTCAGGATTTTTCCCTGATCCCGGTAATAGTGTAGTGGTCTTTGTGATTGTGATTGCTGTTACAATTGTTTCACTGGCAGCCGGATTTGTACTGTTTAACAAAGGACAAAGAAAGCTCCCCATAAATTCTACAGGAATATAGACACGCCCGCCAGACTTACTATCATCATAATCATGCCGGCAAGCAGTACTCCAAGCATGACAGCGGCAACTGTTGACTTGAAATCCATATCAAGGATACTTGCCGCAAGTGTTCCTGTCCATGCACCTGTTCCCGGAAGTGGGATACCTACGAAAAGTAAAAGTGCAACAAACAGACCTCTTCCGGCCTTTGCCTGAAGCTTCTTGCCGCCCTTCTCTCCTTTTTCAAGGCAGAAGCTGAAGAACCTTCCAATAATTGGTTTGTCTGCTCCCCATATGAGCACCTTTCTCGCAAAAAGATAAATAATTGGTACCGGAAGCATATTTGCAATGATACAAACGATAAATGATGGCACTATCGGCAGCCCCATCACCTGTGAAACCGGAACTGCTCCTCTGAGTTCAATAAGTGGTACCATTGAAATTAAAAAGATGTAAATATATTTTTTTAACATGAATAATTCTCCAAAAATTTAATTAGTGTATGCATCTGCTCATCAGTTCCTATGGATATGCGCAGATAGTCGTTGATTCGCTCAGGTGAGCTAAAATGTCTGACAAATATATTGTCTGCCTTAAGGTCCTCAAAAAGCTTTGTTGCAGAAACATTTGCAGGCTTTGCAAATATAAAGTTGCTCTTTGAGTCACAGAATGTAAAGCCAAGTCTCTTAAGCTCTTTCTTTGTCCACTCACGTGTCTTTATGACCTTTGCTGTGGTCTCTTCAAAGTATGCTCTGTCTTTTACCGCTGCTGTAGCTGCTTCGATTGTGATTCTGTCCATGGTATATGAGTTGAACGAATATTTCACATCATTCAGATACTTGATAAGCACAGGACTTGCCATGGCAAAACCAACTCTTGAGCCTGCCAGCGAGCGTGATTTCGAGAATGTCTGTACCACTATGACATTATCATATTTGTCAATGAACGGAAGCGCACTCTCCCCGCCAAAATCTACATATGCCTCATCTACCACGACAATTACATCCTGATTGTGCTCTATTATATCCTCTATCTCATCAAGAGGCATGAGCTTTCCTGTCGGAGCATTAGGGTTTGGAAATACTACTCCGCCGTTTGCCTTATAGTAATCTGACGGTACTATTGAAAAATCATCAGACAATGGAAGCTGCTCATAAGGGATTCGAAGCATATCTGCCCACACATCATAAAATGAATATGTAATATCAGGAAACAGTATAGGTTTTTTCGAATTGAAAAATGTCATGAAAATCATGGCAAGTACATCATCAGATCCAACTCCGACAAACACCTTCGAGCTGTCTATCTTATAGAAATCCGCAATTGCATTTACCAGCTTATCAACCCTTGGATCAGGATACAGTCTTAAATCATCTGTATTGAAATTACTTAAAACCGCCTTCACTCCCGGCGCTGGCGGATATGGATTCTCATTTGTATTTAACTTAATAACACAGGTATTCTTTGGCTGTTCTCCCGGTGTATAAGGTACAACCTTTCGAATGTTATTTTCCCAGTCTCTCATTCTTTTCCTCCAAATTTAATTATATATCAGCCCATACATATTTACTGATTATTCAATTTTCTTCTCAAAAAACATGATATCAAACATAAAATCAGCGTTTTTATTCACTTTAAAATATGCACCCAAAAAAATGCTAACAATTTTACTTTACCTCATTTACTTATGTTTGTAAAGGTTGTATATTACACTTAATTACTATTTTTTATATATATTTTTATCTATTTTTAATCAAGGGGGATTATAAATAATGACTAAAAATAATTCAAAGGACCTCACTGTAGGTTCTCCTACCGGGCTCATTCTGGGCTTTTCCCTTCCGTTGCTTCTCGGAATGCTTTTTCAACAGGTTTACAGCCTTATGGATACTATAATCGTCGGCCGTTTTCTAAGTGTTTCGGCCTTAGCCGCAGTCGGCTCTACCGGAAGCATCTGCTTTCTCATCATCGGCTTCTGCCAGGGTGTGTGTGCCGGCTTTTCGCTTCCTATAGCACAGCGCTTTGGTGCCAAGGATGAAAAAGGACTTAAAAAATATGTAGGAAATGCAGGAATTGTGTCTGTAATTATCGCAATAACCATGACGGCACTCACTGTACTTCTCTGCGGTCACATTCTGACCTGGATGAATACGCCAAGCGACATTTACGACCTCGCCTTCCAGTATCTGATTGTCATATTTGCAGGCATTCCTGTCACAATACTGTACAATCTGCTGTCAGGATATCTGAGATCTCTCGGCAACTCGGTCATACCTGTTATTTTCCTTATAATCGCGGCTGTTCTAAATATCGGTCTTGATTTACTTTTCATTCTGGTATTTAACATGGGCGTGTTTGGAGCGGCTTTTGCAACCGTACTGTCACAGGGTATATCAGGATTGCTGTGCATCATTTACATAGCAAAAAAGGTACCTCTGCTGCATGTAAGCAGAAATGATTTGGAGCTTGACTCTTCATATGTCAGAAATCTGATGGTCATGGGACTTCCTATGGGCTTTCAGTATTCGATAACCGCTATAGGCAGCGTAATACTGCAGACTGCCGTAAACGGCTTAGGCTCCATCGCAGTTGCCTCAATGACCGCTGCCAGCCGTATTTCAATGTTTATGATGTGTCCATTTGACGCACTCGGCTCCACAATGGCCACCTACAGTGGACAAAATGTCGGCGCAGCCAAATTTGAACGTGTAAAGAAGGGGCTTATTTCAGCCTCAGTTATAGGATCGATCTATTCGGTTTTGATTTTTGTGGCACTGCTGTTTATAGCCAACTATCTGATTTACCTGTTTGTATCACCAAGCGAAACAGAGGTTGTCGCACAGGCTCATCAGTTTCTGCTGATAAATGCATTTTTCTACATCCCGCTCGTTCTGGTAAACACAGTCCGTTTCACCATACAGGGTATGGGTTTTTCCGGCTTTGCGATGTTTGCAGGAGTAGCAGAAATGATTGCGCGTTCACTCATCGGACTTGTATTTGTACCGATATTCGGCTTTTCTGCCGCCTGCTTTGCAAGCCCACTCGCATGGATATTCGCAGATGCCTTCCTGGTGCCTGCATTCATCCACTGCCTTCACAAGCTACAAAAACGGTAAATTGATCCTAATGACACATCTTTAGTAAAAAGTCATTAACAATAATGACTATAACAGGTCCTTTAAAAATCAGTTTATCTCACAGCCGAGGAAAGCACCGGCGAATCATACTATATATTGAGCTTTACGAAGCAGCTTAGAAGCAGTTAGAATTATGTCCACCTACAACAATGCCCCAGCATGAACGCTGGGGCAAGGCGTTATGCGCCATGAACGGCGCATAAAAGCCGGTTGTGTCATGGTCTAAACACCCTAAATCATAATTCTTACTGCTTCTTAGCTGCGTAGTACTTGCGAAATATATAGTATGGTTCGCCGGTGCTTTCCGCATTATAAAAAGATAATTGAAAATCTTATGCATTTACCGCATCTATAAATTTTTGGAACGCTGCACGTCCCTCATCAGTGCACTTGTACACTCCTGCACACTCAAGCACTTCTTTAAATACAAGTCCAATCTCCTCATTGATGATACCATCAATATTAGACTCATCAATCTTATCATACTTAGACATAAACTTAAGAGCCCAGTCAGCATGTGATGCAAGAGTCTCAGTCGAATGCAGATCCTTTCCTGTAAGGATTGCATCCCTAAGCTCTGCCATCTCACCTTTTAATCTGGCCGGAAGCACTGCAAGTCCCATTACCTCGATAAGTCCGATATTCTCCTTCTTTATGTGATGAAGGTGGGCATGCGGATGATATACGCCAAGCGGATGCTCCTCTGTTGTGATGTTGTTTCTGAGCACAAGGTCAAGCTCATAGTCTCCGTCACGACGTCTTGCTATAGGTGTGATAGTGTTGTGTGGCTCTCCATCTGTCTCTGCAAAAATAAATGCTTCTTCATCTGTATAGCCTCTCCATGCAAGAAGAATCTTATCTGCAAGATCAATAAGCTTATCCCTGTCTGCCGACTTGATTCTGATAACAGACATAGGCCATTTTACGATACCTGCTTCAACATCCTCGTAGCCCTTGAATGTGATTTTTTTCTCTATCGGAGCCTTTGCCATAGCGAAGGTATAGTGTCCGCCCTGGAAATGGTCGTGACTTAAGATAGAGCCTCCAACGATTGGCAGATCTGCATTTGAGCCTACAAAATAGTGTGGAAACTGTGTCACAAAATCAAGCAGCTTTCCAAATGTGGCACGCTCGATTTTCATCGGTGTATGCTTTGAATTGAACACGATACAGTGCTCATTGTAGTATACATATGGTGAGTACTGGAAAAACCACTGGCTGTTGTTTATTGTAACAGGGATAATTCTGTGGTTTTCTCTTGCAGGATGGTTTACGCGGCCTGCATAGCCCTCATTTTCCTTACAAAGCTGGCACTTTGGATATGCGCTCTGCTTTGCATTTTTAGCGGCAGCAATTGCCTTTGGATCCTTCTCAGGCTTTGAGAGATTGATTGTCACATCAAGTGTGCCATACTCTGTGTCTGTAGTCCATTTCATATCCTTCTTTATGCGCTGTCTTCTGATATAATTGCTGTCACAGCTTAATTTGTAAAAATAATCGGTTGCCGCAAGTGAAGACTCATTGTCGTATAAATCCTTAAAGCGAGCTCTGATCACGCTTGGTGCATTTACGAGGCAGCCCATCAGCTTTGTATCAAAAAGATCCTTGTATACAATGCTGTTTTCTTTCATGATGCCATTGTCATATGCGTATGTCATCATATCCTCGAGTATACCCTCAAGCCTCTCCTCTGCCTCTTCCTGTGTCCATGCAGGCTGAGCCTCTACCTTTTCAAATGTCTCATCCTCGATATCGTCCACTCCGAGTACCTCGAGAAGTCTGTTTACTGTGTATACCTCATCAGCAGGGTCAACAAGTCCTGTTGTAAGACCATATTTTACTAATTCTAATATTCTCTCCTGAATCATGTCATGCTCCTTAATCATTGTCGGGAAAAACCTGTTTATCCGTTACTGTTATTTCATATTGCTAATTTTATGCCAGACGGCTAGGTCCGTCTCCGATTGAAACAACATAAAACTCAGGTGTCTTTCCAACCTTCTCTTCATAGGCCTTTGTCAGGTTTGCCTTAAACTGATCAATAGCCTCGTCCTTTACTATGCTGACTGTGCAGCCGCCAAAGCCGCCGCCTGTGATTCGTGATCCGATAACACCCGGAATCTTCCATGCCTCATCAACAAGTACGTCAACCTCAGGACATGATGTCTCATAATCATCACGAAGTGATACATGTGAAGCATTCATAAGCTTTCCAAATGTCTCGATATCATTTTCTTTCAATGCCTTAACAGCCTTGATGGTACGCTGGTTCTCATAAACCGCATGCTTGCCTCTCTTACGTGCAACCTCATCCTTAATCGCATCCTTATGAGCCTCGAACTCTTCATCTGTCAGGTCACCGAGAGTCTTGATGTCACATACTGTCTGTAAATCCTTAAGAGCCTGTGCACTCTCATTTCTTCTGTCATTGTAAGCACTTGTTACAAGGCTGTGCTTAACCATGCTGTTTGTCACCACGATCTTTGCACCGTCCAAAACGATTGGTGCATACTCAAAATCAAGAGTATTGCAATCAAGGAAAATTGCATTGTCCTTTTTTCCCATTGCAGATGCAAACTGATCCATGATACCGCAATTACAGCCGTTGTAGTTGTTCTCTGAATACTGACCGATAAGTGCAATATCCTGATTTGTCACGTCAAAGCCGTAAATATCCTTTAACATATATCCTGTAACCACCTCAAGAGATGCTGATGAAGAAAGTCCTGAGCCGTTTGGAATATTTCCGAATAAAACAATATCAAGACCGCTTTCAAGCTTCATTCCACGTCCCTCGAAGGCCCACATAACGCCCATTGGATAGTTTATCCAAAGTCCGTCCGGATCAGGTGTAAACTCATCAAGTGATGACTCAACCACACCCAGATTGTCAAAATTCATAGAGTAGAAACGAAGCTTCCTGTCATCGCGCTTTCTTGCTGCCATATATGTACCGATGGTAAGTGCACAAGGGAAAACAAGTCCTCCATTGTAGTCAGTATGCTCACCTATCAGATTTACACGTCCCGGAGCAAAATATACTCTGATATCCCCATCTGCTCCAAAAAGCTCCTTGAATTTGTCTAATACGTTCTGCTGTATCATTTTTTCTTCTCCTTTGCTGATTGTATTTGCGTTAAATTGATAGTTAAAATAATTCGTTTTTTCTTTATAACTCTATTATAACTGCACATTTTTACATTGCAATACATCCGACTGAAAATGCAACATAACAAATCAAATCATGCAACAAAATTACATATGTTATTATTTTATTTTTTAAAATTCTTAATAACATCAAGTGCCGGCAGCACATTTCCATCATAGTCAAAGAGCGCCTGGTTTGCCCACTCATTGCCGCATGGTCCCGGATCATTCATGTACTTAAGCGAAGCAGGTGTAGCCCAGCCTGAGCCCGGTACAGGAATCCACGCAGGCTCCCACCAGAAAAATCCTTTTCCGTGGTCATCCACAACATTTGCCACCCTGTTTAAGAAATCCTTTGTAAAGTCAGCCTGTCCCTCAATAGTCATAGGATAATCTATCTTCTCAACAAGCTCCGGTTTTGTCGCATAACCCTTGCGCTCAGAATCAGCAAGCTTCTCGTACTCCTGGTAGCTGTCCATTGTAAAGCCCATGGATACCTCAGCGATGATAAGGTCCTTATTGAAACGCTTTGCAATATCGTTCATATTGAACTCAAGCTGATCGAGCGAGCCGTGCCAGAAAGGATAGTATGACAATCCGATATACTCAAACTCCTCTCCTCTTTCGATGAAGTTTGTAAACCATCTGACATAAAGCTCATTGTTTCCACCATTATCAAGGTGAATCATAATCGGAATATCAGCATTTACCTTGCGGCAGGCACGTATTCCGGCATTCACAAATTTTGCTATATTATCGTAGTCAGGTACCTTTCCCTCAGGCCACAAAAGTCCGTTTGAGAGCTCATTACCTACCTGAATCATTGTAACATTTACACCTGCCTCAATAATCTTTGTCAGATTTTCAAGTGTAAAATCATATACAGCCTGCTCCAGCTCGTCCACACCGAAATCCTTCCAGGCCTTTGGCTTGATCTGCTTTCCCGGATCTGCCCAGAAATCACTGTAGTGGAAATTCAAAAGCACTCCAAAGCCTGCATCTGTAACCTTTTTTCCGATAGCGATAGTCTCAGCCAGGTCATTGTTACCCGCACCGTAAGGCTCACCATCCTCTGATTTTGGGTCGTTCCACAGACGAATGCGGATTGTATCGACATCATGCTCCTTCATGATGTCAAGAATATCCTTCTCCTTTCCATCCTCGTAGTATTTTGCTCCGCAGCGTTCCAGCTCGAGCAAGGTTGATAAATCCATACCCTTAATAAATTTTGACATTTTAATTCTCCTTAATTCTTATATCATTTATTTTTATATCGTAACTATTCAGAACCGCCCCACGCACATTCGCAAAACCGCACGATACTCGTGCTTTCTCGCTGCTACGCAGCTAATTTTGCTCATATGTGTGGGGGTGGCTCTATTCGAGCCACATTGATAATAAGAAAATCTGCTGCTTACATGCAAGCATGACGCATCAGCTTTTCTTGTTATCAGTGGTTCTGAATAGTAACCTTAAAATCCTAGATTCCGCGGAAGCAGAATGTGAATTTCATTTTCTCTGAGGCATCAAGCAGGTACTCCGGATGAGTATGTGCGCCCCAGCTGTCGTCTCCGCCTACACCCATCTGCTTCTTTGCCACACGGACAACAGTATAGTGTACAGGTGGAAGCTCGAAATGATGCGCTGCATTTTCCAGCTCATGTGGTGTGTATGGCAGTGCCGAGAACGAAAGCTCATCACCAAAGAACAGCATGCCTCTGCCCTTCTTATCCATTACCTTTGCATATCTTACTCTGCACTTGTTGCCGCTCTCCTGCGGAACGAGATACTCTGCGACATTGTCTGCCACTTTATTCTCGTATACACCATACTTTCCGCCATGCTGTCTGTCCTCATATGTCTCCTGTGGTCCGAGTCCGTACCATTTCACTATATCATAATCGGCATCCAGCTTGAACATCATGCCAAACTCCGGCATATCGCCAAGTTCCTTTACAGGGTCATATGACAGAGTTGTTTCGATTGTTCCATCACCAAACACTCTGTATGTCACCTCGCATGAGCTCTGCGGCGTGGTAGGCATGAAATAAGTGTATGTAATGGCGATATTGTTGTCATTTTTTTCTACCCTTGGTGATGTATCTGCAAAGCGCTGATCCTGTCTGGTGGTCACATACATGCTGGCAATCTTCCACTGAGCATAGCGCTGTGGCATCATGTTGCCGGAATCATTGTTGGTAGGTGTTCTCCAGAAATTCGGCAGTGGGATAGTATTTGGAAGCATCTCAACGCCACCGTATACATATGAAACCATTCCCAGATTCATTCTTGAGAAAAGTGCCTTGAAGTTCTCACCTCTTACAAGGATATTTCCGTTTCCAACAACAAGCTCAACTGATTTGTCGCATGAATACTCACTTACAGGCTTCTTTATCATATGCTGTCCGAATGCAATCTCATATCCTGCCTTTTCCCAGATGGTGTTTTCCTTCAATACAAATGATACGACAATACAGTACTCTTTTTCCACATCTATCATGGAATTTTTAAGAGTCACCGGCACCTCATAGCTTGCCCTCTCCATCGGTGGAACAGATATCTGAAGCTTTGTCCTGTAAACCTCCTCACCGTCTGCAAGAAGAATGGCAAAAGCATCAAAAACCGATGTATTTACAAAGAGATTTTTGTTTGTGACTGTAAAGATGTAGTCGCTGTCAAAATCAACCGAGATATTCTGATAATTGAACTTCACCTCCTGCATCTTTGGAGAAGCCTCTCTCTCTCCGCCGTAGCAGATGCCGTTTCCGCTGAAATCTCCATCTGTAGGCCTGTCGCCAAAATCTCCGCCATATGTGAGGAACCACTTGCCGTATCTGTCCTTTTTGTAGATTGACTGGTCAATATAATCCCAGATAAATCCACCCTGATATCTAGGCTCGCGGTCAGAAAGCTCTGTGTATTTATGCATAGCACCGCAGGAATTTCCCATTGCATGTGTATATTCGCAGCATATAAACGGCTTTTTTGGATGCTCTGCCAGGAATTTTTCAATACCTGCAGCCGAAGTATACATCTGGCTTTCCATGTCACTTGTGTCATTGTAGCTTCTATCGCTAAATACTCCCTCATAATGAACCAGACGATGCTTATCAAGCTGTCTGAAAAGCTGTGACATCTCATATATGGTCTTGCCGCCAAACGACTCATTGCCGCATGACCAGATAAGGATTGCCGGATGATTTTTATCCCTCTGATAGCATGAGTTGGCACGGTCCAGCATCATTTCTCTCCACTGTGGCTTGTCCTTTGGCACAACAAAGTCAAGGTCAACATAGCCCTTATTATATGCCTCCCATGTGCCATGACTCTCAAGATTGTTCTCAGCTATCATATAAATTCCATAAATATCGCAAAGCTTATAGAGCATGGAATCATCAGGATAATGGCTTGTTCTTATAGCATTGATATTGTTCTTTTTCATTGTGACAATATCCTTTATCACCTCATCACGGTTTGGCACACGGCCTGTTATTGAGCTGAACTCATGGCGGTTTACACCCTTAAATACAATACGCTTACCGTTTAGCTTCATGAGTCCGTCTACCATCTCAAATCTTCTGAAGCCCGCCAGCTGGCTGATAAACTCGGTCTCATTTCCATGCGTATCTTTAACTATAATTTTAACCTCATACAGATTCGGCTTTTCAGCGCTCCATAACAGAGGATTTTTCACATTACATGAGCCCTCGCAAATTTCCTTATCCCTAAGCTCTATGTCAAACTCTTCCAGTAAAAGTTTTGCCCTGTCATATTTTTCCACAGACAAATCGCCCAGCTCATAAAGCTTTACACTTGCAATACCATCACCATCTGCCTTTATTGACACACTAAGTGTACCCTCGTCAAAGGTATCATTAAGTGTAGGAACAACTGACAGATCCTCCACATGTGCACAAGGAACGGCATACAAAAATACATCTCTGAAAATGCCTGAAAATCTGTAAAAATCCTGATCCTCACACCAGCTGCTTGATGTCCATTTCCATACCCTGACCGCAAGCTTGTTCTCACCCCCGACAATATAATCAGTCAGCTCGAAATCAGACGGATCAAATGTGTCCTCACTGTAGCCGACATAGTGTCCATTCAGCCAGAGCGCAAAACCGCTCTCCACTCCCTGGAACGAAATACACACCCTCTTGTTCTTCATATTCTCAGGGATTGTGAAATACTTCACATAGCTTGCAACCGGATTAAAAATCTCAGGTATCTCGCCCGGCTTTATAGACTCATCAGCCTCCCACGGATATGTGGTATTCGTATAGATTGGCACGTCATAGCCTTCCATCTGGATATGTGCCGGAACCCTGATTTCATCCCAGCCTTTGCAATCATAGTCAGCTGCCTCAAAGCCACAAGGAGCCAGGGACTGATTCTTTGCATATGCAAACTTCCATAAGCCGTTCATATCATATCTCAGGCTTGATTTTCCTTTAATTTTCTCCAGTTCATTTTTATAGCATACATGATCCGAATGAGCCGCAAGTCTGTTCTGCTCAAATATTTCCGGATTTTTAATGATATTTGAATCAAAATTACTCATATTTTTTACACTCCTATCTACTGTATTTATTATTTGATACATGTCTGTTTTAAACACAAAGCCCTCTTATAAGACGAAGGCATGTATTTTCTACCATCCCTTTAGTGCAGATATTCTAAAATTCAACAGTTTATGCTCATAATTTTCAGGATTTATCTTCCACTGATATGGCGAAGTGTCCAAAAATTTGCGGAAATTACGGTTAAAAGTTGACTGGGTTGTGAATCCACACTTTTGTGCAATAAGCTCCATAGGCTCATTTGTTTTTTTCATAAGCTCGCACGCCTTCTGTACTCTTATCAGATTCAGATACTCCATAGGCGGCATATTGATGTATGATTCAAACAGTCTCCTGAAATGAGTCTCGCTCATGTTGCATAGTTCCGAAAGCTCCCCTGCCTTTATCGATTCGCTGTAATGCTTATTCATGTAGTCAAGTGCTGTGGCTATCTGTGACATATTGGTACCCTTTACGATATTATTATCCTCCTCCGGAAGCTCATCATACCTACGCAACAGCTCTATTACAATTCCCTGCACAAGTAGCTTTACCGTCCTTTGGCAATAAATCTTGTGTTCACGGGTTTCCCTGATTATGGCATTTATATACTCAGCCATAGCCGGACTCTGATACACGTTAGTCATAAACGCTTTTTTTGATATAGTCGTAACTGCCTCATTCTGGAATGCTGTATTGTTTGGGAACATCTCTTCTATCACAGAACGTATGTCAATAAAAATATACTCCCAGAAATTCACCACCTCACCATAGCTGACTGTAACATGCGGAAAATTCTCAGGTATAAATGTGATATCGCCGTCATGATACTGGTAAATATCCTCATCCAGATACATATTTCCATCTCCCTCTCGGCAGATGCCGATTTCAAGCAGATTATGGAAATGCAGGTGAAATTCCTCATGACCATACACTCTCTTCCATGATTCTCCGCACAGTACGAGTGCCGACTCTCCCTGTGGCAGCTCATAGAATCTGAATTCCATCGTGTCTTTTTTTCTTTTCGCCATATATACTCTCCTTTGTAGTCAGATGCAAAATACGCTGCTGCCATTATAGCAGCAGCGTACTAATCATCACTACTTTAATCAAAATCGAACTTGTCGAACCTCTTGTACATAGCCTTGTACTTCTTGCGGACATCCTCGTTGCCCTGAAGCACATCTTCCTCTGTACCTCTGAACTGACAGCGGATGCAGCTATAAATACCTGTTTCTTTATTATAGAACATATCTATATCGAGATCCCTCATAAAACATAAAGGACATCTGTAGTTTAATTTGCCTTTTCCAAGTTGAGCCATGTTGCAAATACCTCCTTGTCTTTAATCTGTTTCTTGTAACCAAGCTTGAACATTGGAGAGAATGCATATCCTTCCTCAATGTATCCCTCTGCCTTTGCAGATGGTGTGAGTGAAACCTTTGTCTGGATTGCAGGAATTACTGCGCTTACTGCAGTTGCTCCGTCAACCTTTGCATCACGACACTTGTACTCATAATTGATGCTCTGTGGGTTCTCTCCCTCGCATGTAAGTGTGATGCCTGTCATATCCTCAGGATACTCTGTTGTGCCGTAGCATGCTGTGATGTACTCATCGAGATAAACCTCTGCATTTGGATCACTCATGCTAAGGATATTACGCTCAATCTTGATGTTTGATGAGCCCTCCTCAAAGTATTCCTTTGTCTGAAGAGTAAGCTTAACATCATAAAACTCAATATCTACAGGATCGAGTGTAAGGATTCTTGTCTTCTTGCCATCAATTATCTCCTCAGAGAAATGGCTGTGTGTAGGGCAGAGACAAAGGTCAACCTCCTCACCGTTGTGTGAAAGCTTGGCACTTCTTACTGTTCCCGCTCCCGCATAATGTGTAAAGTATCCTGCTCTGTATTTCTCCTGGATAAGGAATGGATAAGATGCATCCTGTACATGCTTTGTTCCGATTCCTACAGGCCACTCAAGCTTTGCAACGTATGGACGAAGGTCTACGATTGCTCCACCCTGATCCATGTTTACGCACGCTCTCATGTATGGGTCACAGTACCAGAAAAGCTGCTTGTCTGAGCCGTAGAGGATATCTCTCCATGGTGCACACTCAGGCTCATTGTAGTTTCCTGCATTGACACCCTTCTTCTCTCTGAAGTAATCAGCGAACTCTGACATTGTCATGTCGATGAGCTTGCCCTCTTTCTTTAACTTGCCATAGTAGTTACAGCCGTCTGTGTAAGACTTTAAGAGAAGCTCATATGGCTGCTCCCAGCGTCCCATCTTGTTCATCCAGCCAGGTCCTACGAACATCATGTTGTATGAATATCCGTTATTGTATTTTGCAAGGTCTCTGTACTGGTCGATGAGGTTGTAAAGATATGGATACTCCCATGTCTTTGTATCATAAATCATTCCACGAAGCACGTTCTGTGGATGTGTTCCGAAGTTTGAGCCGTTTCCGTCATAGCATGCAATAAGGTCACGTGAGAGATGTGGAATTGCTACGATTCCGCTATCCTCTTCCTTATTTGCTGCCGGCGCATGTGTGTTCTGCTTTGATGGAATCCATGGTGCCCATGGGCCTCCGTCGAAGAGTGTGTACCATGAGTTGTTACATGTGTGGTATGCCTTAGGCCCCTCCTCCCAGCATGTTGCAACTGCACATTTTACCATTGGGTATTTTTCTTTGATGTAGTTTGTAAGGTCTGCATCCATATAGTATGAGCCTGTTGACTCAGGATAGAAACCGAATCTGTCATGGAATTTCTCGAAAACATCATTTACGATAGCTTTCTTGTCCTCCATTGAGAACATCCAGATACAGAAATCCTTTGTCTTGTACTTCTCTCTAAACTCCTCACATGGAAGTCCAAGGAGTGAAAGTGCTATCTCATCACCGTATTTCTCGTGATCCTGCTTTGCAAGCTCTACTGCCTCATCATTAAAAAGTGAAGCATATGTCATCTGGATTGTAGTTTTGAGTCCCGCCTCATGTGCAAGTCTCTGCTGTGTCTTGAAGATGTCGAGTGACTCTGTGATAAGCTTCTTATCTCCAATATCCTCTTCTTTTCCCTGTCCTGTCACTGTTGCTGAGTACTCAGGCACCATCTCAGGGCGATGAATGATGTTAACAATAAATTTGTCCATCCGTTGTTTCCTCCATTTGCTTGTAATTTGCTTGTAATTCAATTTATTTCTTAGGTGCGTTTTTCGCGCAACCGTTTGTTCTGAACTTAGTATATTACAGCATTGCGATTATGTCAATGTGCAATTTCGACATTTTTTAACTTTTGTTTTCAAGCATTTTTCACAAACAAGGGATTAGGTGCGCGTTTTTTGCGCGCAACTTTTGCGCATCGATCGTAGGTCGGTACGTAAGCCGGGGACTGTTGGGGAGACACGCACTTTCGCCCTCGCTACGCTTCGCGGCTAAGATTCTGTACGAAATTATGCTCTTAGGTTTTCTATGCACGACGAAACCGTCGAAACTTATACAAATGTATATGCTAGATGGTTTGCTATAATCTCACAGTTTATAGTTACTGCTTCATTGTGTACGCTTTGGCGGTTACAAATGACACGCTACTCACAAGTTCTAGTACACTCCACAGTAGTTAATTCTCAACTAAGCCATCAATACATGTCTATAAGTCCATTTTTATGAGGCTTTACGGCTGGGTTTTTGGAGCTGTTTTTGGGATTTTTGCAGTTTCAGCTACTTTTTGCCAGGTCTTTTCCGGCTTTCTGGCTGGGTTTGGGTGCTGTTTTGGTGATTTCTGCAGTTTCAACTACTTTTTCTCGGGTTTTTTCCGGCTTTTGGGCTGGGTTTGGGGTGCTGTTTTGGTGATTTCTGCAGTTTCAGCTACTTTTTGCCGGGTCTTATCCGGCTTTTGGGCTGGGTTTGGGGTGCTGTTTTGGTGATTTCTGCAGTTTCAGCTACTTTTTGTGAGGCTTCTGGCATAATGGTGGAAGCCCAACACCATAAATTAACAACAACATATTGAAAAAAGCCACTTGTGTCCTTTAATATCAAGAACACAGTTATAAGAAATGGTAATCTTTATGAACCAGGTCCTCCTGCGTACACATATGTAAATCTTCCTCTCCCCTGCGTCCATGCAGGTGCGTTTCTACGCTTCATGAGCATAATTTCGTACAGAATCTTAGTTGCTAAGCGTAGCGATAGCTAAAGCGCATGTGTCCCCTCAGTCCCCGGCTTACGTACCTTATGTTGTGGCAGAAATTTAAATAAATGTTTTTAATCTTGCGCTTATTATGTTATCATGTAACTGAGATATAATTAATGATTCATTATAAATAGAAAGAGGTGTTTATATGTGTAGTATTGCAATAAAAATACCAGATGAAGTATTATACGATACCAAAATGACCAAAGATGAAGCTAATGCTTTTGCCAAGAAAGCTACTGCTCTAATGCTTTATTTAAAAAACCATATTTCTATTGGATATTGTGCACAGATAGCCGGAATGAGTGAGGAAGATTTCATCAAATATCTAAGCAATAATAATATATCTATCTTCAGTTTTGATGATGAAGCAGAATTTATAGAGGAGATGAATAATGCGTAGGGTAATTGTCAATTCAACACCATTAATTGCATTGTGCAATGCAGACTTACTTAACATTTTAAAAGAAATATATGGTTCAATCATTATTCCTAAAGCAGTATTCGACGAAGTTACAGCAAAAAAGGATTCTGCCTGTTTACAAATCAAACAAAATCTTGATTGGATTACAGTCGAAACAATCACTAACATTGAAGACCGCAAAATGTACAAAGCAAAGCTTCATGCCGGTGAAGTTGATGTTATGATATTGGCACAAGCTGACCCCAAAGCAGACTTAGTTATCATCGACGATAATGCAGCAAAAAAAACAGCAAAATATCTTGGATTAACAGTAACGGGCACCTTAGGTGTTCTTATAAAAGCTAAACAATCAGGGATTATTTCTTCTGTAAAAAATGCAATAACCAAAATTCAATCAAACGGATTCTATATAAATGAAAATATCATTAAACTAGCATTAAAACAGGCAGGTGAATTATGATTAAAATAGCATTCTTTGATGTGGATGGCACCCTGCTTCGGCTGGGACATAAAGAATTATCAGCAAACACTGCTGCTGCACTTAGGCAGCTCCACCAAAATGGCATCATCCTTTGTATGGCTACCGGAAGATGCTACACAGGTGTGCCTCATTTTGATGGAATTGATTTTGATGTCCTGCTCACCTTTAACGGCTCATTCGTCACCAAAGGCAATGATATCATCTTCAAAAATCCTATTAATGAGCACGACAAATATCAGATAATTTCCAATCTAAAGCAGATGAACCGCGCCATTGCAATCAGCAACGAGCATATGATTGTCACAAACGGTACCGACCCTGATTTAGAGCAGTACTTTGCCTTCGGCAGCGAAAAGCTTAAAATCGCTGACAATTTTGACGACATAAGCAGGACTGATATATATCAGATTATGTGCTCCTGCAAAAAAGATGAGCACTCACAGATTCTATCCGGCGCGCCCCACTCACAGATAACTGCATGGTGGGATAAGGCCGCTGATATTATTCCGCTTAACAGTGGCAAAGGCAATGCTGTTGCTGCAGTGCTTAGGCATTATGGCTTCTCAAAGGATGAAGCAATTGCTTTCGGTGACGGACATAACGATATTGAAATGCTTGAGGCCGTAGGCATGGGTGTTGCCATGGGCAATGCAAAGGACGAAGTCAAGGCTAAGGCTGATTTTGTTTGCAAATCGGTTGAGGATGACGGAATATATCATTACTGTGTTGAAAACAAACTGATTTTTTAGAGAGATATACTTATGAACATAGACAACAATTTACGACACCTACTCGAAAACGAAACAAAAATACATCTCGCGGAAATCCGCTTTCTCTACCAGAAGCTCGACAGACAGCTTGGGCTTAACGGTGCAAGGGTTCCTATCACCTTTGGCTTTGATAATGACAGGCTCGGTGCATACACTCCGGGCTTTGGGCAGGATGAAGAAGAATTTCATTTTTCGCTGCTTTTCATCGGCTACTGTGTGGCAAAGCCCTTGTCAAAGGATGACAGGATAGATTTATATAAGCATGAATATGCCCACTATATGCAGTACAATATGGACATCCCGGACAAATACAACTGGCAGCCCGGCATCCACGGAAGTGCGTGGAAATACTGCTGCTCACTTATCGGAGCAGCTCCCACTCCTTACTACAAAGCCGGTGAAGGACTTATTAAGCACGATTATGATAAGGTTCTCAAAAAGAAAATTACTGACAAGAGTATTCCTATCCGCGACACATATTCACGCGAGCAGGAATACCGCAAAAAGAAAAACAGTACTGTAAAATTTAATATCAATGACGATGTCAATCATCCAAAGTTCGGCAAGGGCACCATTGAACATATCGAGCAGCTCGAAGGCTCAGTTCGGCTGCATGTCAGATTCGGTGAAGATCTTAAGAAAATTGATCAGAAATGGCTGCTTCAGGCAAACTTGAAGAAAGCAGGTGCATCAAGGCACATATAGCGTTATGCTATCCTACATTACATTATTTCAAGTTCGTGAAAAATCCTTACTATCTTAAAAATCATGGGACTGCAATATACCGCAGCCCCATGATTCTAATTATGTCTTATATTATTATTTTAATAAGTATTTAAGCCACCCGAGAACAAGAAAATCTACATCTCAATTGCAATCGTATATGACTTCTCAAATTTCTCACCATGTGCCAGCGAATTACCATACTCCCTGTCCTTTAATTCTCCGACAAAGCCTGCTCTGTCACATCGGCCGTACCACGGCTCAATACAGATAAACGGTGCTCCCATTCCTGCCGGTGACCACAGACCAAATAAAGGCGCATCAAATGACACCGTAAGGTATGGCTTCTTATCCGGTGTACACAGGCTCACCCTTGAAGCCTGTCTGTTTTCTATTATGAGCGCATCCTTATCAAACATATGCTCATCTATCTGACAGTATCCATCCACATCCACCTTAAGCAGATTGTCATCCTTGTCTAAAAGTCCTCCGTCACAGATAAGTCCGTAGGTGATTGCTCTGTCTGTGTCAAGCTTCAGATAATAGTCTGACTGCTTTCCCTGCTCTGCGACCGGACACATAAATGCCGGATGACCACCTATTGAGAAAAGTAAATCCTTTTTCGCAGGATTTGTCACCCTCCAGGTCACTTTTATCTCACTGCCAGAGAGCTTATAGCCGATTTCAAGCACAAACTCAAACGGATATTTTACAAGAGTTTCATCATTTGATTTAAGTGAAAACCATGCTTCATCATTTGTCTGTGATACAAGCTCAAACTCCATATCTCTGGCAAAGCCGTGCTGTCCCATTGGATAATCTGTCCCATCAACGGTAAACTTCTTGTCCTTTAAGCTGCCGACAAACGGGAAAAGCACCGGTGCGCTTCTCTTCCAGTATTTCTCATCGGCATCCCACAGATACTGTGTACCTGTTTCCTTGCCTGTGATGCTTTTTAGCTCTGCTCCGAAGCTGTTTATCGTGAGCTCAAGTGATTCATTTTCCAGTTTAATCTCCATCACATATCTCCTTTTAATTTTTTAAACAATAATCAGTTTTTTGTTACATAAAAAGCATTCCAATCACTCTTACAATAAATGCTGCCACCCATGCAATCGCACACTGCAAAAGCACCACACTGACTGCCCACTTTGCACCAAGCTCTCTCTTTATGGATGCTATAGCAGCCACGCAAGGGCTGTAGAGCAGCGAGAACACCAGAAGAGATGCGGCTGAAAGTGTTGTGAGTGCTGTCGTAACAGTTCCTCCAAACAGTATCTCAAGTGTTGATACTACGCTCTCCTTTGCCATGAGTCCGCTGATAAGTGACGTGCATATACGCCAGTCTCCGAGTCCCAGAGGCTTAAAGACAGGCACGATAACACTTGAAATAGCGGCAAGCATGCTGTCCTTTGAGTCTGTTACCATGTTAAAGTGTATGTCAAAGCTCTGTAAGAACCATATAAGCATTGTGGCAATAAGTATTACTGTAAATGCCTTCTGCAAAAAGTCCTTTGCCTTCTCCCAGAGCAGCTGGCACACATTCTTGGCGCCCGGCATCCTGTAGTTTGGCAGTTCCATGACAAACGGCACTGCGTCACCCCTGAACAGAGTCTTTCTGTAGATAAATGCGAAAAGTATTCCTACAATTATGCCAAGGAAGTACAGACCTCCCATGACAAGTCCGCCATGCTTCGGGAAAAATGCACTAACAAAGAATGCATAAATTGGCAATTTTGCCGAACAGCTCATAAACGGTGTGAGGAGTATAGTCATTCGACGGTCTCTCTCACTTGGCAGTGTACGTGTTGCCATGACAGCTGGCACCGTACAGCCGAAGCCTATGAGCATTGGTACTATGCTTCGTCCGGAAAGTCCTATCTTACGAAGGAGCTTGTCCATGAAGAATGCAACCCTCGCTATGTATCCGCTGTCCTCCATGAGGGATAAGAAAAAGAACAGTGTCACGATAATCGGCAAGAAGCTTAATACACTTCCGACACCCTGAAAGATGCCGTCTATTACCAGTCCGTGCAGCACCTCATTCACACCAGCCGCTGCAAGTGCCTTATCCGTAAGCGCGGTCAATGCTCCTATGCCCTGCTCCAAAAGCCACTGAAGGCCTGCTCCGATTACGTTGAAGGTGAGATAAAATACCGCAAGCATTATCACTATAAAGCAAGGTATTGCCGTGTATTTGCCTGTAAGGATGCAGTCGATACGCTCACTTCTGATACGCTCCCTGCTCTCCTTCGGCTTTACCACGGTGCTCTCGCAGATTTTCTCAATGAATGTAAAGCGCATATCTGCAATCGCGGCACTTCTGTCGAGTCCTCGCTCCTTCTCCATCTGGACAATCAGATGCTCTATTGCATCTTTCTCATTCTCGTCAAGATGAAGCTGCTCTAATATAAGTGCATCTCCCTCGATAATCTTGGTTGCTGCAAATCGGATTGGAACTCCGGCGAGCTTTGCATGGTCCTCAATCAGGTGGCTGACCGCGTGTATACATCTGTGCACGGCACCGCCGAAATCATTTTCATCACAGAAATCCTGTCTGCCCGGGCGCTCCTGATACTTTGCAATGTGTATCGCGTGGCGCACCAGCTCATCAACACCCTGATTCTTTGCTGCTGAAATCGGTACAACAGGCACTCCTAACAGTCCCTCGATTTTATTTACATCGATTGAGCCTGAGTTTGCCGTCACCTCATCCATCATATTTAGAGCAATAACCATCGGTATATCCATCTCAAGAAGCTGCATGGTCAGATACAGGTTTCTCTCGATATTTGTCGCATCTACGATATTTATTATGGCCTTTGGCTTGTTATCAAGCACAAAGTTTCTAGATACAATCTCCTCATTCGTATATGGGCTCATTGAGTAAATGCCCGGTAAATCTGTGATTGATGTGTCAGGATATCCTTTGATTGCGCCATCCTTTCTGTCCACCGTTACTCCCGGGAAATTACCCACATGCTGGTTTGAGCCTGTAAGCTGATTGAAAAGTGTAGTCTTGCCGCAGTTCTGATTACCCACAAGCGCATATGTGAGCTTCTCCCCCTCCGGCAGAGGATTACCACTGCCCTTCACATGGTATTTGCCCTCCTCACCAAGTCCGGGATGGGCTGTGTTGCTTATCTTTTTAGGACCCTCATGCTTTCTTGAACGGCTGTCAATTAATTCTACCTCAATCTGAGCCGCATCATCAAGCCTCAATGTGAGCTCATAGCCATGCACCTGAAGCTCCATCGGGTCTCCCATCGGGGCAAATTTGATAACTGTTACTTCGGCCTTTGGGATTACTCCCATATCCAGGAAATGCTGGCGCAACGCGCCCTCACCGCCTACTGTAAGTATTCTGGCACTCTGTCCTATGCCAAGTTCTTTTAGTGTCATTTTATCGCTTCCTAGTATATTTATTGATAATTTTTCTCAACTTATCACAGATATCTTACCACAAAGCGTGTGCCACTGCATTCATTTTTTTCATTTAATACATCTTTTTTACAATCCTCCACAAGGATATATCCGTTGTCATGACGCACAATTGCTTCCGCCAGCGAAAGTCCTATGCCGATGCTGTCTGCCGGCTGTCCGCTGCCGCTGTAAAAACGCGTAAAAATATGCTTTTTGTCCTCATCACTTATGGCTTCTCCATCGTTTTGCACTGTTATCTCTGCATACATCTCATACCTGTAAAAGCCTATCCTTACCTCACTCTCTGCATGCTCCACTGCATTTTTTACTATGTTTGTAATGGCCTCACACTGCCAGTATGCATCAGCATGTATACAGGCATCCTTATCAGAGCCTTCATCTATGGACAGCCTTATGTCTCTCAAATCGCAAAGTGCCATCACATTGTCAGCTGCCTCAGACACAATTTCAGACAGCAGCGTATCCTTCTCATCAAACTCCACAACATCCGCTTCAAGCCTTGAAAGCTTTAAGATAGCCTGCACCATATGCGATATATTGTCCACATCGCGCTTTGCCCTGCGCATTATCCTGTTTCTGTTTTCAGATGCCATATCAGGATTTCCTTCCAGATTTTCCAGATTTATCGAAAGTGATGTGAGCGGTGTCTTAAGCTGATGCGATATGTCAGAAAGCGCATCCTTTAGCAAAAGCTTGTCTGCCTTTGCATTTTCCGCAGATTCCCTCAAATAGATTGCTGTCTTGTAAAGCTCTCCCTTTAGTATAGAAAGCTCTCCCTCTGTGCTATCTGACATAACAAGTCTGTAGTCTCCCTGATTTATGCGGCGCAGATAATCCGCAGCCTGTCTGACCTGTCTTTTAAAGCTAAATCTTATAAGCACAATGTAAAGGCAAAAGCCCCCTGCAAAAAGCACAACAAGAAATATGTCTAGCCAAAGCGCTCCTTTAAGCGCTTTTTCATTTGACAAAACCGCAGAATCCTTTTCCATATCAATGCCGTATTTTTTAAAGAGCATCTCTGCGCTTTTTAAATTTGTATAATCACTATCGAAGCTGCTGTCATTTAGAATCGCGGCTACACTGCCATCTGATACATCGGGATATTTTTCATGAATAAGCGCACACAGCTTAGCCACTGTGACGTTATAGTTTTTCGTATATGACCTGTACTGGAAAAATACGGTAAAAGCCATAACTGTCACGCATATACATGTATATATTATCGCAAAATACACAAAGTGTTTTCTGTTCTCTAAATTATATTTTTTCTTTCTCATGCTTTCCCCCGGGAACTGTCTCTGCAAGCCGATACTGTTTAAATAGCTTCACTTGAATCTACACGATACCCGATTCCCTTCACAGTCTTTATCACATCATCACCAAGCTTTCCCCTGATGCGCTTCATATAGACAGTCACGGTATGGTCATAAACATCGTTGCCTGTCGCCTCCCAGATGCAGTCAATCACTGCATTTCTGGACACAGCCTTGTCATGATTGGTAAAAAGCAGATCTAGTATGCGGTTTTCAAGACTCGAAAGAGCAATCATCTGTCCATCCCTTCTTGCTTCCTTTTTGTCCAAATCATAGCTTATGCTTCCTGCATGTATGACAGATGAGCTGTCATCACTTTTCCTGCGCAAAAATACGCGGTTTACCCTCGCCACAAGCTCCCTTACGGAAAAAGGCTTTGTGATGTAATCCTCCGCTCCAAGCTCTAGGCCCTTTACTATATCGTTTTCCTCATCCCTTGCGGTAAGAAAAATCACCGGTGTTTTTTCTTTTTCCAGCCTTTCGCTGTAAAAATCAAAGCCGTTTCCATCCGGAAGCGACACATCAAGCAGCACAAGGCCGGGGTGCTCACTCAAAAGCGCCCCAGCCTCCTTTAAATTTCCTGCTGTCAAAAGCTCATATTCAGGTTCTGTAAAGGTATCACACAGTCCCTCTGTTATTCCTTTGTTGTCCTCTATGAGAAGTATTTTTTTCATATCAGCTCCCGCATTTTCTACAGATTTTCATTCTTGATCGTCTCAATAATGTTATTGTGTCTAAGCTTCATCATTGATAGTTTCATGATAGCATAAATCAGCATTATTACAACCACTATACACAATATAATTGCTTTATACGGCGGCTTATAAATGATTGCGCCACCCATCCTGTTCATAATAAAACATAAAAGATAGTTTATTAAAACACCAAGCGGTACGCCTATTACAAGCGCCTTTACAGATATAAACACACTCTCGAGTCTGACCATTCCAGCAAACTGCTTATCTGTCATTCCAATGCTTCTTAGTGTGGCAAACTCGCGGCTTCTAAGCTCCATTCCTGTGCTTAAGGTATTGATGATATTTGTGATTCCTATTAAGGCAATGACCACAATAAGTCCGTATGCAAATACTCCAAGCAATGTAAAGAGTGACTTTTCATCGCGCATCTGCTTATCCAGATTGCTGACATGAAAACTAATCTGCGAATACTCAGGATTTCCTTCCGTCTCCTTTTCGAATGTGTCCTGATAATCATCTGCATTTTCTGCAACCACATATGCCGAATATGACGCATATCCCGGTTTGAGCTCATTGCCACTCTTGCCGTCAGCCCATAGGCTTTCAAAGCCTTTTTGGTTCATAAACAAAAGCGCTGGATAGCTATAGTCCTTATAACCGATTGGTGCCTTGTCTGTGACACCTGCAATAGTTACATCCACAGTCTTTCTGACTCCGTTATTTATTGTTTCCTCGTCAACATATCCGCTGTTATCCTCTGTGCCGCTTTCAGTATCACCTTCCACTGCATTATTATCATCTGTGCTGCTTTCAGTATCGCCTTCTGCTGCATTGTCATCAGAAGAAGCATCATCATAAACATTGTAGCCGCACTCGATTGTATCTCCTGCTTTATATTTGTACAGCTCCATCTCTTTTTTGACGTATTTCAAGCTCTTCTCATTATACACATCAAATGTGCCTTTATTCACAAGGATTGCTCCTGCAGCTGCATTTTTTATGCCTGCGTCAGACGCATACTTATCATACGATTTGTCATCCAAAACCGTGATTAAAAACATTTGTGAGTCATCCTCACTCTCACCATAAAGCTGCCTGCAATACTCTCCATACTCCTTTGTATACTCCGGATTATCGACATCAAAATCATAGCCGGCTCCAACCAGATAATCATCAACTCCTTCAATGCCACTTACAAGCTTAGTAAGCTTTTCGATATCAATGTCTTTTTTATATGACATACCTATTCCGATATTGTAATCTGTTGAAGCATATGACATCTCAACCATGCCAAAGGCCAGAGACATAAAGTATGATATCACAATAAAGGTTACTGAGCAGATGACAATAGACGTCACTGTGGTTCTGTACTTTTTGTTATTCCTCTTTATATTCTTATATGAGATAACGCCTCCAATGCCCCAGATTCTGCCTATAATAGCCGGTGTCTTAAGCTTTGCTGACTTTATTTTTATTTCCTTTGTGTTTCTTATTGCTTCAAGCGGTGTGACCTTTGCAGCCCTTCTTGCACTGCCTGTTGCGGAGAAATAAATTGTCGCTATACTCAGTATCACAGCAAGAATAAGTGCAGGCAGTGATGTGTGAAAGCTCAAAGCAAAGTTAAGCCAGCCTGCTGACAGCGCATTTACCACCTTAACAAGTATAAGCGATGCCAAAATACCGCTCATGGTACCCACCGGAATACCAACCACTCCAAGCATTGCAGCCTCTGTCTTAACGCTGTTTTTTATCTGGCGCTTCGTAGCACCCACGCTTGAAAGCATACCATACTGCCTGATTTTTTCAGTGATTGATATGTTAAAGCTGTTTTTGATACAGTACACTGATGTCAGTATAATTATCAAAGCCACAACAGCGGCTACTGTAAACAGTGCTTTAAACATGCCGTCAACCGGGAAAACGCACTCATAGCTTATAAGGTAGCCATTCATATCTATATCATATTTTGCATTTTCCACCTCTTTAAGAAACCTGTCACTCTCCTCAGCAGTCATTTCAACGGATGAATCATTTGCTTTCGCAAACAGCTTTTCATCCACACCGATTATATCTGCAGTCACAGCATCCTTGTTTCTTAAAGCCTTTTGAGTGTATCTGCTGTACACTGTGAGTGTAGTGTCAGCTTCGCCTGCCTCACTCTTTGAGCCGTTATCAATTGCTGCCAGCTCATCAGAATATGTGACAAATGTATATCCGGCGGCACTATAGTCCTCCATTTTATAGCCCGGTCTTTCCATGATGCCGACCACCTTGTAGCGCTTTGTCACGGTATCGGTAAGTGTCTCTGCCTCATACTCATATGCGCTGTTTTCCCCTATGACACTTTCGGTATCTGAATCATATCTCTTTCCGACATCCAGTGTTATCTCATCTCCCACCTTTATGTCGATTCGTCCGTTTGTCTTTAAGTGCCTTGGAATGACTATCTCATCCTCATTTTTTGCCATGCGCCCCTCTATCAGGTTAAAGCAGCCTCTCTCAAAGCCGGTCTCGTCTGTTGCCATGACATACGCATACGGCTTATCCTCATTCTTGCAGCCGTCCAGCTTTGCAAAGCCCAAACCCATCGTCTCAAATGTGCTTTCAATATTTCTGTTGTTTTTAAACTCCGAAAGCTCAGACATTTTCACATTCGAAAATTTCACATGAAAGTCGCCGTCCTTTTGCTTCTGGTATTCAATCATACTGTACTGAAAGCTTGACACAAGTGTGACAAGCGCCGACAAAAGCGCTGTTGCAAGAATTATTCCGACTATCGTGACAATAGTTCTTTTCCTGTTGAGCTTTAAGTTTTTTAATGTGAGTGTCTTCATCAAATTCATCTGATTTTACCATCCTCTATCATTATTGTGCGGTCAGCCGCCTTTGCAAGCTCCATATTGTGTGTAATCATAATGATTGTCTGGTTGAGCTCACGGTTTGAGGTCTTTAAGAGATGCATAATCTCGTTGCTGGCCTTGGTATCCAGGTTTCCGGTCGGCTCATCCGCCAGCACTATAGACGGTCTCATAATAAGGGCTCTTCCTATAGATGTGCGCTGCTGCTGTCCTCCTGAAAGCTCATTTGGCAGATGAGTACGTCTCTCTGTAAGTCCAAGGCGCAAAAGCATGTCATCCATCTGTGCTTTTTCCACCTTTCTTCCATCAAGCTCCATCGGGATTGCCATGTTTTCCTCCACATTTAATATAGGTATCAGATTATAAAACTGATAAATGATGCCTACCTGTCTTCTTCTGAATATGGCAAGCTCATCATCATTCATTGCAAAAATATCAGTGCCGTTTATATACACCTTTCCGCTTGTTGGTCTGTCAACACCTCCGAGCAGATGAAGCAGTGTGGATTTTCCGGAGCCGCTCGCCCCGACAATTGCCACAAACTCTCCCTTTTCCACGCTCAATGACACATCGTCCAAAGCCTTGACCTGATTTTCTCCGGCTCCGTATATTTTTGATAAGTGTTCTACTCTAAGCAGTTCCATTTAATTCTCCTTTTCTTCTCTATGCATTTTTGAGTGCTGTGCGGTCTGCCATCTAAAGTACAGCCGCCCCGCGATACAAATGTATAATACATTATGTAAAGTTACAGGTAGGTTACTTTTAAAAAATATTACAGCATAATATAAAAACTCCGGTCAGAACAAAAAATTTTCTGTGCCGGAGCTTATATATTATATGTTATATATTATATGTTTTATATCATATGTTTTATAATTATCTATGCCAATAATTATTTCTGCTTATATGAAGACAAAAAGTCTGCAAGCTTGCCTGTGGCATCCTTTAATATCTCTGTTCGAGGCAGATATACCACTCTGAAGTGATCCGGCTTATCCCAGTTGAAGCCGCCGCCGTGGATTATGAGTATCTTCTTCTCACGAAGCAGATCGAGTGCAAACTGTTCATCGTTTGTGATGTTGAACCTTGCAGTATCAATCTTTGGGAATATGTAAAATGCTGCCTTCGGCTTTACTGCCGAAATTCCCGGTATATCGTTTAATGCTTTGTAGACGTACTCTCTCTGCTCATAGATTCGTCCGCCCGGCACAATATACTCGCCTACACTCTGATATCCGCCTAAAGCCGTCTGCACTATCGACTGCGCCGGAACATTCGAGCAAAGACGCATGTTTGAGAGCATGTTGAGACCCTCGATATAGTCCTTTCCGAGCGCCTTGTTGCCGCTTAAAACCATCCATCCGATACGATAGCCTGCTATCATATGTGACTTAGAAAGACCGCTGAAGGTCACACAGAAGAGATCCGGTGCAAGCGACGCAATAGACACATGCTCATAGTCATCCATCACAAGCCTGTCATATATCTCATCCGAAAAAATCATAAGCTCGTGCTCTCTTGCCACATCAACTATCTGCTGCAGCACCTCCCTTGGATAGAGCGCTCCTGTAGGGTTATTAGGGTTGATTATTACGATTGCCTTTGTCTTGTCTGTAATCTTCTTTTTGATATCCTCTATGTCCGGATACCACTCTGACTGCTCATCACAGATATAGTGCACTGCCGTGCCTCCCGCAAGTGTAACGCAGGCTGTCCAAAGCGGATAGTCCGGTGCCGGCACCAGCACCTCATCACCATTGTCAAGAAGCGCTGACATGCTTAAGTTTATAAGCTCGCTGACTCCGTTTCCGGTGTAGATATCCTCAACCGTCACATTAGGAAGCTTTTTGAGCTGTGCATATTGCATGATTGCTTTTCTTGCAGAAAAAAGTCCCTTGGAGTTGGAATACCCCTCACAGTCCGTGAGCTGGCGAGACATATCATATATCACCTCATCAGGTGTCCTGAAGCCAAACGGCGCAGGATTTCCTATATTGAGCTTCAACACATTTGTGCCGTTTTCCTCCATGCGGGCCGCCTCATCCACCACCGGTCCTCTAACATCATAAAGCACATTATCTAATTTTCTGGATTTTCCAAATTCTCTCATCCTGACCATCTCCTTTTATTTTCGTAACATTTCCTGTATCCGTAATCATATCCTGCTAGCCTAAAAGCTCAAAAACAGCCTCAGCGTCAAATACCACCTGCTTTACCTTATCAACCTCTATCTGATAAAGTGCATTTGCTGCCAGATGCTCTGCAGCCTGCTCGAGGTCTCTTATACCCGATGTGTTCTCGTGAAGCTTAATCACTGCATCAAGTCCGTCCTCTGTGAGAACGCACTCCTCCTCCTTCATTCCCATTCGCTCAAATACCTTGCGCAGGGCAAATCTCTGGAAGATGACCTTCTTCTCTTCATCGGTATAGTCCGGAATATCAATCACTGCAAAACGTGACATAAGCGGTGCAGAAATCTGGGATTTATCATTGGCTGTTGCAATCGGATATACTCCGACGGTCGGCACCATACACTCCATATAGTTGTCTGTAAATCCCAGATTGTCAAGCAGTGTCAAAAGCACATCTGCCGGATTTCCGTTGCCGTTTTTGCTTGAGGCCTTGTCGAGCTCATTGATGATAAATACAAGATTTGACTCTCCCGCCTGTGAAAATGCCTCCATAATGATTCCCGGCTTTGCGTTTGAATAGATTCTTGAGCTTCCTGTGAGCTGCTCTGCATCATTTATGGAGCTCATATCGAGTGTGGTCCATGGAAGCTTAAGTATACGTGCAACAGCATATGCAATCTGTGACTTTCCGGTTCCTGCTGGTCCACAGAGCAGCAGTCCGTAGGCAGGAAGTGTATGAGTCCTGTTTATCTGGATAATGGTCTCAATGATTCTCTGCTTCACGCTCTCCATGCCATAGAGCTCCTCATCGAGTATGCGCCTTGCCTCCACAGGGTCAATTGCCTCAAAGTAATTTCCCTTCCACTGGATATTCATCATGATGGAAAGTGCTCTCTGCGCATGGCGTCTCTCCTCAGGTGATACCTCGCTTGAACGCGCAACTGCCAGATTTCTTCTGGCCCACAGCAGTATATTGTCAGGCAGTGTACGGCCTGCACAGGTCATGAAATCTGTGATGCTCTGTATACTGGTGAGCTTCATGCTGTCGCCCTCTTCCTCGTAATCATCGAGGTCAGGTTCATCCTCAGGCATGGTGCTGGCAAAGAGCCTTTCCATCATATACTGCAGGAATCCGTCCTCTGCAGACAGCTTTGTGCCTCTGCCGAGAGACACCTCCCTCACCCTGTATACTGCGTATCCGTCAGGTGTATTGGCTCCTGAAAGCTGTACCTTTATGTGATTTTCGCCAAGCCACTTAAAAAGGCTAACGAAGCGGGAATCAATGCGCAGGATATCTGCACTGGTCACCCCATCACCATCCTCAAATTCAAAGGATGTACGCTTTATCGGATTTGTAAACATACCGAGCGCATGATGCGCCCACTCCTTTTGCTTATTGTCTATCACAACAATCGGTTTATCGGCCGATGCCTTGGTCTCTGTCGAATGAAATGTCTCATATGTACACTCCGGATGCTCGTTTGCTACCGGTGTATCGCTAAAATCAAATACTGGCATTTTTATTCCTCTCTTTTCGTAATTGTATTCTTCATCATACCCTGTCAAAGGCTATGTCCTGTACCACCTCGCCCGCGATGATAAGTCCTGCCACTGATGGTACAAATGCAAGGCTTCCGGGAATATCCCTGCGCTGCGTGCACTTGTGTTCGGCACCCGGCGGGCAGATGCAGTTGCTTCTGCAGCTTATAGACATATCCTCTATCGGTCTTGTAGGCTTCTCCTCAGAGTATACCACCTTGAGCTTTTTCACGCCACGTTTTTTAAGCTCACGGCGCATGACCTTTGCAAGAGGACACATGCTGGTCTTATATATATCAGCCACCTTAAATGCACTTGCATCCAGCTTATTTCCCGCTCCCATACTGCTTATGATAGGGACATTTTTCTCCTGTGCCTTCATGACAAGCGCGATCTTTGCTGTGACCGTATCAACCGCGTCAACTATATAATCATACTCTTCAAACGGAAATTCATCAGCATTTTCCGGCAAAAAGAAGCACCTGTGCGTCACGACACTGACATCAGGATTAATATCATGAATCCTCTCCTCCATCACATCTGTCTTGTATTTTCCTATGGTCTTTCGGGTTGCGATTATCTGCCTGTTTAGGTTTGTAAGACACACCTTATCATCATCGATAAGGTCAATCGCTCCCACGCCGCTTCTGACTAGTGCCTCGCAGACATATCCGCCCACTCCTCCTATTCCAAATACTGCGACTCTTGCGCCCTTTAGCCTATCCATCGCCTCTTTTCCAAGCAAAAGCTGTGTTCTTGAAAACTGATTTAACATTTATTTCTCCTTTTCATCCCTGACCACGCCGACACCGGCAGAAATCAGGAGTCTTACTGTATCCTTAAGCATGCTCCAGTCAGCCTTTGACAGATCATCGGCAGCCTTTATCATCTCAATGAGCTGCTTAAATGACATCTGGTCAAGGTTCTCAAAATTGGAGTCCGATGCTATTGAAAAAAGCACATTTACAAACTGCTTTCGCTGCGCCTCATCCATGCTGCCTATCCAGTTTCTGAGTGTCTTGTCAAGGCGCACACTGTTTTTGTCCAGCCCATCCGCCTTTATGATACTTCCGCCCATTATCTCCCATGAAAAAGCATCATGCTGCAGCGGCCCCGAATTACGGCTTCTTACCACCTCATAATCGTCCACATGCTCAAGCAATAAGCCAACAATAGATGACTGCGGCAGAAAGGTTTCTATTCTGTCAAAAATTCTTTTGTAGCCTGCCGTATATATCATCTTGTGATTGAAGCCCGGCCCGTCAAAATTAAACACCTTAATAATGACATCCTGCACCTCTTTATCCACATGCATGGCGGCAAACACTGCCAGATTTCCACCCTTTGAGTGCCCGCCTATCCACAGCTTTCTTGTATTGATGCTTTTATTGTTGATATTTTCATCATCTAAAGCTTTATCATTTATGGCTTTTTCATTTATGACCCTATCATCATTGCATATATATGCTGCCATCTGCTTTAAATATTTTTTCGCCTTGTTCTGTCCCGGTGTCTCATCGAGATAGCTTAGATTAAAGTTTTCCTTCCAGCCGACCACGGAATGGTCTGTACCACTGTAGGAAATGAAATATGTGCCGTCAGGCAGTTCTATCGTAACCGCAGAAAACTGCGACTCCTCTTTTTCACTAATATCGTATATATAATATCTCAAAATGCAGTCAGCATAGCGCCTTGAGTGCGCCAGCTTTTGAAGCAGCCTCGCGGAGTGGCGGAAAAGATTAGGCATCTGCTCAATCTCATCATCACTGTGGTCCGCGCAGTAAAGGCTTGAAAGCTGTTTTATCGTAAGGTATGACTTCTTTGCATCCGGCATATATGGCTTCATCTGCACATAAATAAGCTGTGAAAAAATCAGTCCGTCCACCTCATTTACATGCACCTCATCAAAGCCTATATCTCCACGCCAGTCAATATAATCCATGATATCTGCCATACAATGCCCTCCTGAAATATATCTGTCTTATTCATCATAGTGATCTAGGAAGCTGTGCTTTATGCCATCCTTTTTATATGCTACAACCGTAGCCAGATTTACATTCTCCACGCTCTTAAATATATTTGCCTCGACAAAAGGATTCACCTTTTTAAGATTAGCGATGAGCTGCTTTATCTCAACACGCTTTGAGCGGTTTTCCTCATTATTGCAGGTGGTACAGGTATCTGTAAACTTGCAGGCACACTGTATGAAATGCAGACCGTTGTAATCACGCCATGCCTTGATATCGTCCTCCCTGACCAGGTAAAGAGGCCTGATAAGCTCCATGCCCTCAAAGTTTGTGCTGTGAAGCTTAGGCATCATGGTCTGTACCTGTGCACCGTAGAGCATACCCATGAGTATCGTCTCAATAACATCATCATAGTGATGTCCGAGCGCAATTTTGTTGCAGCCCAGCTCCTTTGCAAATGCATACAGATGTCCTCTTCTCATCCTCGCACATAAATAGCATGGCGATTTTTCGATATCATATACAGCATCAAATATATCTGACTCAAAAATAGTGGCAGGGATGCCAAGGTTCCTGCAGTTTTCCTCTATGACATGCCTGTTTGCCTCATTGTAGCCCGGGTCCATGACGAGAAACTTCACATCAAAATCAAACTTATTGTGATGCTTAAGCTCCTGAAACAGCTTTGCCATGAGCATGGAATCCTTACCTCCCGAGATACACACTGCAATCTTATCCCCCGGTTTTACAAGCTCATAGGTATTTATCGCCTTTGTAAACTTGCGCCAGATGGATTTCTTAAATTTCTTTCTGATGCTTTGCTCCACATCTGCCTTTATATCGCGCTCTGCCACCTCATCCTCTTTCATGGCATCAAGCAGCCAGCTTATATAGCCTCCCTTTAAGCTTGCCGCATCAAAACCTTTTTCTGTGAGATACTCTGCCACATCCACACTCGTCTTACCACGGCTGCAGACTATGACAAGCTTCTTATCATGCAACACCCTCTCATCTGACTCTATTTCCTCTGCCTGAATATTGAGTGCTCCCTTTATGGCACCGTGCGCCACCTCTTCCTCACTTCTTATATCTATTATCTGATAGCTGTTACTATCCAGCTTTTTAACTTCTTCTATACTAAGCTGCATTTTATTTCTCCTATACTATTTCCGCAATGACTTTATTTCCTGAAATATCCTGTACTCATAATATGCCGTCACCACAAGGATGAGCCCTATCATAATGAGGCTGTATACATCGCGGATTGCTATTCCAAACGCATCACACACGCATGGCACCAGAAGCCCCGCAGTAAAAACAAGCTTTACAAACGTCAAAAGCCTGAGTGAATACTTTCTGATATTGCCCACACACAGCTCCGCTGCTATGTGATTGAGCTTTTCCGGATAATGCTGCAGCCATGTGATTGCAATGTATACAAGCAAAAGCACAAGTATATTGGCCACAAACTTAAATACCTGTATGTGATAGCACACTCCATAATAAATCTGTAAGCCTATATACGCAAGAGCTAAAAGCGCATCTATTGCCTCAAGCACCGCCGAAGCAAAGGTCATATCTCTTTTTCTCATATAAATCTACTACCTTTCATTAACACCTTAAACACGTAAAAATAAGGTAAAACGATATTGTTTTTCTTTAAACTATCTAATTTTATCATATTATGGACTATCTTTCTAGAAAAATTGTGATATAATAATCAGGTTAAAGGAATTTTATTTAAAAATTAATAATACAACGAGGTTTAATCGAAAATGAGCAAATTAACAATACCAAAGAACTATTCTTCGGCACTGAATCTTCACGATACACAGCTTGCCATCAAGACTGTTAAGGATTTCTTCCAGGGCATGCTCGCACAGCGTCTTTCCCTGACACGTGTTTCAGCACCGCTTTTCGTTGATCCTACCACAGGCTTAAACGATAACTTAAACGGATATGAAAGACCTGTTACCTTCGGCATCCTTGAGCAGGGTGACAAGGAGGCTGAGGTCGTTCACTCCCTTGCCAAGTGGAAGAGATATGCATTAAAGAAATACGGATTTTCTCTCGGCGAGGGCATCTACACAGATATGAATGCCATAAGACGTGATGAGGAGACTGACAATATCCACTCTATATTTGTTGACCAGTGGGACTGGGAAAAGGTCATCCGCAAGGAGGACAGAAACTTAGACTTCCTTAAGGAAACAGTAAAGACAGTATACAAATGCCTGCGCAAGACCGAGCAGTACATGGCTATACAGTACGACTACATAGATTTGATTCTGCCAAAGGATATCACCTTTATCACCACATCAGAGCTTGAGGAAATGTTCCCGGACAATACTCCAAAGGAGCGCGAGTATTATTTTGCAAAGGCAAAGGGTGCAATCTGTGTAATGCAGATTGGTGACAAGCTTGCAAACGGAGAGCCTCACGACGGACGTGCCCCTGACTATGACGACTGGGCTTTAAACGCTGATATCATCGTGTACTATCCTGTTCTTGATATCGCACTTGAGCTTTCATCAATGGGTATCCGTGTAGATGAAAAAGCCCTAAAGGAACAGCTTGACAAGGCCGGATGTCCTGAGCGTGCTAAGCTTCCATTCCAGAAGGCTATCCTCAACAAGGAGCTTCCGTACACTATCGGAGGCGGAATCGGACAGTCACGAATCTGTATGTTCTTCCTCAGAAAGGCTCATATCGGTGAGGTACAAAGCTCACTGTGGCCTGATGAGACAATTAAGGAATGTGAGGAGCATGGTATTCAATTGCTATAATCTGCATACCATACTTTACTGTTTGTTATTAAAAACCTGCTGTGTCAGACAAGCATGACACAGCAGGTTTTTTATTTCTTATTTTTTAATTTTTCCATATGCATCACAAACATCAGCATAAATGCATGTGTTGCTGCTATTATCTACACAAACATCCTCCATGCAGCCCTGATCTGCGAACCCAGCCTCTCAAACTGCCAGTGGGTATTGCTCTTTATGATACTGTTTGGATCATTTATAGTAAAGCCCTCATCATCATAGCCTGTGATCACCATAAAATGTCCATTGTCTGTGAAATCTCCCGGACCGACATTTACGACTATCAGGTTGCCCTCATCAAGCCTTTCTTTAAATGTATCCTCATCCACCTTTATAGTCTTTGCATTTACACCATAGTGCCTGCAGCCCCTGCTTATAAGATCCCATGCACTTCCGGAGCCATCCACACTGTAGCCGGCCTCCTTTGCATACTCTGCCACCGCAAGAGGTGATGCCTGTGCATCATGTGTCAGATATAATACAACCATCGAAAGTGCAGTCGGACCGCAGCCACTCGCCGCAAAATAATTGCCACTGTACTTTTCATAGCCCCATCTCTTATCCCACTGCTGCAAAAGAGGTACTGTATTCTGCGAGGCCTCTGCAGTCAGATCAATATCATGCTCTATCGAATGCTCCTTAGGATACTCATATATGAAATCAATTGCCTCATCATTTTTCTTGGCAAGCTCCTTTAGCTGCCCCGGATACTTTGCACTGTGAAGTATCTCATCAAGCTTCGTTTCCTTGTCAGGCTCGCTGCTTTGCTCCGCAGCGTTTACATCAGCCTCTGAGCTGTTTTGATTTTTTTCTGAATCCATTTTAGATGCGGTAAGTGAATTATTATTCTTCTGCACATCAACATCTCTTGATTGCGTCTTATTATCAGCACCTACCACTGCATCAGCTACGGGAACTAAAAGCTGCATGCCACACGCCAGAAATGTTGTTATGATTATCGCTGCACAAAGAACTATTGCGCCTATTTTCATGCGCCTGTCGCGGTGCCTTGCAGGTTTTATGCTTCCTTGCCTTCTATGAGTTTTCTTATGTGTCTTTCCCATTGTTTTCCTCTTACTATTACAGCTTATCAACTTCATCCATCCAGATACGTCCGCACGCATCAGAAGGCATCCTTAGGTCTCCTCTCGGTGAGACCGCCACTGTTCCTACCTTTGGTCCATCCGGCAGACATGAACGCTTGAACTGCTGTGCGAAAAATCTGCGATAGAAGTTCTTAAGCCATTTGAGAATAAACTCATCATCATATTTTCCTTCAAATGCTATCCTTGCAAGGCGGTAAACCTTGGCAGGAGCATAGCCGCAGCGCAGCATATTGTAAAGGAAGAAGTCATGCAGCTCATAAGGGCCCACAAGATCCTCTGTCTTCTGTGAAATCTTACCGTTTTCAGGTGGTAAAAGCTCAGGAGAAACAGGTGTATCAAGCACATCAAGAAGTGTACTTTCCAGCAAATCGCTGCCGCAGGTATCTGCATAGTATTTTACCAAATGGCGCACCAGAGTCTTTGGAACCGATGCATTTACAGCATACATGGACATATGGTCTCCGTTGTAGGTCGCCCAGCCGAGTGCCAGCTCTGACAAATCTCCTGTACCTATGACCATTCCGTTTTCCTTGTTTGCGATATCCATAAGTATCTGTGTGCGCTCGCGTGCCTGTCCATTCTCGTAGGTGACATCATGCACAGACGGATCCTGTCCGATATCCCTGAAATGTATATTTACAGCATCCTTTATATCCACCTCGATAAATGTAGCTCCAAGGCATTTAATGAGATTTACCGCATTGTCATATGTGCGGTCTGTTGTTCCAAAGCCCGGCATAGTAACTGCCGCTATATCCTTGTGATCCTTTCCCAAAAGGTCAAATGCTCTTACCGTGACAAGCAGTGCCAGTGTGGAGTCGAGTCCTCCTGAAATACCGATAACCACTGTCTTGCAGTTGGTATGCTCTAATCTCTTTTTAAGCCCCATAGCCTGAATCATAAGAATCTCATCACATCGTCTGTCCCTGTCTGTCTTGTCTGCAGGAACAAAAGGAGCGGGATTTACATAGCGGCTAAGAATGGTATCCTTTACCTCAAGATCAAACTCAGCCCATCTGTGATCATCCTCGACAACAAATGTTGTCATCCTGCGCCTCTCAGTCTCTATTCTTTCCACATCAAACTCGCTGTATATAGTCTCATTTGTAAAGCGCTTTGACTCGGCAAGCACATTTCCGTTTTCACAGATGAGATTGTGTCCTGAGTAGACCACATCCTGTGTGGACTCACCGTCTCCCGCTGACGCATAAATATATCCACAGATTAATCTGGCAGACTGTCCGCTCACAAGCTCTCTCCTGTATATTGCCTTGCCTGTCACCTCATCTGATGCAGACAGATTTACAATCACAGTGGCACCCGACATCGCGTGTCTGATGCTCGGCGGATTCGGAGTCCAAAGATCCTCACAAAGCTCCACCGCTATCTTAAGCTTTGGCAGCTGCTTGCAGCTAAAAATAAAATCAGTATCTACAGACACCTGCTGTCCATTTTTCAGTGTGACATATGTGCTAAGGTTTTCTCCCGATGCAAAATGCCTTGCCTCATAAAACTCATTGTAATTTGGCAGAAATGTCTTTGGCACCATGGCAAGTACTTCTCCGCGCGATACAACTGCCGCCATATTATAGAGCATTCCGTTTATCTCATATGGAAGCCCTATGAAAAATATGCCGTCAAGGCTCCTGCTGTAATCAGCTATCCCTATAAGCTCATCCTCTGCTGCAGCTATGAGCTTATCCTGCCAGAAAAGATCCTGACAGGTGTATCCGGTAATGCAAAGCTCCGGGAAAACAACCACCTTTGCCCCGTTGTCAGTGCACTCCTTCATAAGAGCTTTAATAAGCTGTCCGTTGTATACAGTATCAGCTACCTTTACCTTTGGTGTCGCTGCAGCGACCTTTATATATCCGTCCTTCAATTAGCGCATCTCCTTCAACTCATCCACCGTAAACTCATATGCCTTATTACAGAACTGGCACTTTACCTCAATGCTCTCACCATCTGCGATAATGGAATCAAGATCCTTTTTGCTCAGAGTGGAAAGTGCTCTGCTCACACGCTCCTTTGAACAGTCACAGTGGAAGCGTGTCTCAGTCGTATCTGTGATTTCAAGCCCGAAATCCCCTAAAATTTCCTCAAGTATCTGCTCCGGAGTCAGCCCCCTGTCAAGCATCTGTGTCACAGAATCAATCTCTGTGATTTTCTTTTCAAGCCTGTCCACAACCTCATCCGGTGTAAACGGCATAAGCTGGATGATAAATCCGCCTGCCTGCTTTACGCTCTGGTCCTTATCCACAAGCACGCCAAGACCAACCGCCGACGGAATCTGCTCAGATGTGGCAAAATAATAGGTCAGATCCTCAGCTATCTCACCTGTCTTAAGCTCACACTGACCTGAATACGGCTCCTTTAAGCCCATATCCTTTATAACTGTGAGTATACCAAGATCAAGCGCTCCTCCCACATCAAGCTTGCCTGCCGCATTGAGTGGCAGCTCAACCTGTGGATTTATGGCAAAGCCCTTTACATTGCCGTGCGAATCTGCTGTGACGGTAAGTCCCTTTGCAGGTCCGCTGCACTGTATCTGAAGAGTTATGATATCCTTATCGCCCTTCATCATAGCTCCCATCATGGCTCCCGCAGAAAGGAGTCTGCCAAGTGCCGCCGTCATGACAGGTGTTGTCATGTGATCCTCTCTGGCGTTCTCCACCATCTCCTTTGATGTTACAGCAAATGCTCTGATATTGGCATCCGCCGCTGTTGCTCTTACTATATAATCTGACATAATTTACCTCTCATTATCTAATTCTATGCTTTATGTGCAATTAAAGTGACCTTCTCACTGTCACATTTCACCTGATTGTCTGTGTACGCATCATACACCGCATCAAACACAAGTCCCGACTGCTCAAGAAGCTCCTTAAGCTCTGAAATCTCATAGCATCTCTGGAAATGAGTTTCCTCAAACTTCTTGTAGATGTCATCCTCATCCTCTGACTGCTCCTTTATAAAAAGTGTCAGGTCATACTCGTTTATTTTCTCATCGGCATCATAATAATTGTCCCATATAAAGCTGCCCTCATCACGGTTTTCAGCTATGGTATTATCAGCCATGAGCACCTCATATTTGTATGGAGTATTGATATCAAATATAAAAATGCCACCCTCTTTGAGACTTTCGCTCACGCAGAAAAAAACTGCCTGCAGATCCTCAGGCTCAAGAATGTAATTGATGCTGTCACATGCGCTTACGACGGCACTCACCTTTTCTCCCGGTTCAAACTCTCTCATATCCTGCATCAGATAAAGGATTCTGTCATCCTCTCTCTCAAGCGCCATATCAAGCATGTCAAAAGAATTGTCAATGCCTATCATATCATAGCCTGCATCTGCAAGAAGCGTGGTAAGCTTTCCCGTACCACAGCCTAAGTCCACGACATATCCACTGTCTATGCCATTTGCACGCAGTTTTTCGACAATATATCTGCTCCACTTCTCATATGGCACATTGTCCATGAACATGTCATACACCCGGGCAAAACTCGTGTATGCTTCCATAATTACCTCATTTCGTGTTACAGAACCCCTGCTGCTTACATGCGAGCATGACGCATCAGCTTTTTTGTTCTCAGTGGTTCTGAATAGTTACTATTGATTATATAATAACAATTAAATGTCTCAAAATCAAGGTTGATATAAGGCACAAAAACCATTATACTAAGCATATGATTGATAATTACGAACACTACATAACAAAAAACATCAAAGCATTTTACAAAAGGCGTCTTTTCTCTCCGATTGTATACATCATTCTGCTTACCGTGCTATGGTTTGCATTTTCACTCGGAGATATTTTATCGCCCATACACATTGACGATTCTGTCAGCTTTGAAGCTGCATACAAGGATTCGGACAGATATGTAAAAACCACCCTTAAAAAGCTTTACTTTACCGGCTACACCATGAAGGACGGCAACGATATCAAGGGCTATTACTACTACTGCATGCGTGATAAGCACTGCTCTATTGTACTGCTTGCACCATCCACCTGTGAGGAGGGTCTGCCCTCTATCGACAAACTCACGGTGGTCGGTAAAATCGTAAAGGGAAAGGGCACCTACACACAGTTTGTAAATAAACTGTCTAAGGATCTGAGTTGGGATTCCAAGGGACTCTCCGATACCATAACAGGCTACTATCTTAATGAGCCTGAGTACCATTTGAAAACTACTATTTTTATGTTTGTTTTTTATTTTGGCACTCTCATCTATGCTGTTATCAGCCTGATATTCTACATCCTATGCATCAGGTTTCCTGTTTTGGCACCGGCATGTCAGAATCTTGTTGTATTTGGCAATCCGCACAAGCTGCTTGCCGAGGCTGAGGAGGAGCTTGCGACACTGCCACAGCTTGCCACCGAGGACATGTTTATCACAGAGCACTATTTTATCATGACCTCGCCTTATGGCAATGCCATCGTGCCTATCAAAGAGATTTTATGGATTTACAAATACTCTACCCTGCACAAGATTCTGTGGTATCATTTCAGCATCTCATATACACTGCATATTTCCGCAAATAAGCATCTGTATATTCATTGTCCGAAGAACACGAAGTCTGATATCGATGGTATCATCGATTATCTGGCTGAGGCTAATCATGATATTCTGGTTGGTTTCAGTGAGGAAAACAGATTGAAGGTGCAGGCTGTTCAGGGGAAACCGCTGCATATTGAGAGGCTTCTTGCGTGGAAGAAGAAATAAAGCGTTTTAAGTTTATTGGATTAAATGACAAAGCCTCGCAGGAGCACTTGCTGCAAAATACGCTCATACTAAGCGGATTTTACAGCAGTGTTCCTGCGAGGCTCCTGTTTGTTGCAGTGTCCAGAGATTTTTGCTATTTTTTAAAATCCCAAATAGATGCCTGTCCGCACCGCATATCTGCCACTAAACGAATACTGAATATTTACCAATTTCATTACCTGCTGCATTAACATTCATGGATTGAACCATAACAAGACCTAATGATAAAATTACTGAAAATATCCTCTTGCACATTTTTTTACTCATATAACTGCCTCCTTTGGTCTATTTTTTGCCTATCCCACACAAAACAAAACTCCTTAATTAAAAAACCTTTTTTTACTTCTACATATCCCATCACCTCATCATTCAAATAAAGTATCCATCTTTCATCCTGTTTCTTAATTATCAACTCCTGTAATTGACACATCTCATATGCATATTCATGTTTTTGGACAACCTCAAATAAAAAGCTCTCATTGATTTCCTTTCGTGTATAATATGTAGAAATATATGCCTCATCATTCTCTTCACTTCCCAATTCAACACAATCCCTATTATCACTTCCTAAAATGAAATAATACACTAATTTATCCATTGTAGAATTTACTTTCATCGCTGAACCCATCATCAGACAACCAATCAAAAAAATAATTGTCCAAAACAAATATATTCCCCAATAAGCAGCTTTGCTTTTGACAATATTCTTATCACGATGTCTCCCAAAGCACATAAGATGTGTTAATTGTCTTGGATAGAAAATAATCAAAAAAGCTGAAACAACTATATAACATATTTTCATTTTATTATCTCTCTCTTAATCAAAATTCCTAAATTGGATGTTTCCTGAAAAACACTTTATTCAGAACGATTTATTGTATCATTTGTAAACTCAACAATAATGTTCTTATTGGTGCTCAGTGTGATTCGGTGGTTGTTATTCATGGTAAAAGACTCCAATCTATAGGTTTTGTTACGTCTATTTTACCATATATTTTCTTCACCTGGTGGGTGAATAATGATATGAACAACAAAGTATCGCAAAAGCTTGAAATTATAGGATTTAAGGAGTCTGTGAAGAAATATACTACCATTTATTTCTTTATTTATTTTCTCTATTACATTTATGTTCTACCGGTCTTTTCGGTTGATGAAATATCCCCAAACAAAACGGAGGATCACCACTGGCTCTCTTAATCTCATTTCTTATCACCCTCTCCACAACCTTCAATACCTTTTTGTTAATTTTCTTCATTTCTCTTTACCTCCTGTTTTAATATTTTAGCTATCAGCAACAGAACCGCACATAATATAACAGCAACTGCCATATGGCAAACATACATCATATCGGCTCCGAGCAAAGTAAAAGTGTAAATAACACACACTTCAACTGCACACAAAATTCTTGCCGCCCTCTTTGATTCTGACAGTTCTACCGCATCCATATGTATGTTGGGATGATTAACAGTCCCTATAACTTCAACTATGCAAATTGCAACTAATAATAATCCAAAAACCAGCTGCGGATAGTCAACCAGAACCATACATAAACCTAAGACAAGCATATAAGTAACCACTGTACCCAAATAACATTGAAAAAAGGTATTCATATGATATCCGCCTGTTCTTTTTCTTAATGACAAAAAGAATAACAAAAAGAATGCTGTTGGAACTAATTTCTCAATCAGTACACTTATTAGCAAAATAGTTCCAATGGTTATAAATTTTTCCATTAACGAAACAAGCGTATAGACATAATATTCTTCCGCTTCCTTGTCAATCATTTTTTCCTCAGCCATTTGGTCAACCAACCCCATTGCCATCTTCTCAATCATATCAACGCCTCCTTCTACTGTAAGTATAACAATACACAATTTCTTAACAAGGTCTATTGCAGAAAGTGTACTTATTTTGCAGAAAACGACAAAAAAGTGATTTGTTCTCAGAAATCACTTTTCACTAGAGGAATCATAATGGAAAAATAAAACTCTCGTTCATCGTTTTGAATCACATAAGAGCCCCCGTACTTCCTTATTGTTTCAGCTATATTTTTTATTCCTATTCCATGTTCATCTGTATCCAGAATCTTTGTAGTCTGTATCTCTCCATTTTCATAAATAACAGCATTCTCATAAGTATTTTTCACCGATATAATCGCATTATTGTCCTCTATAACAATTTTCAATTTTATTATTTTATCCCCTCTGCACTTTTCACATGCTTCAATCGCATTGTTTAATAAATTGGACATAATAACCACAACATCCTCATCGCTAATATTCAAAGATGATAAATCATTAATTTTAAATACAAAAACAATACCTTTATCCCTTATTTCCTGATATTTAGTATTCAATACCGCATCCACAATCACATTATTTGTACAAATAAAATCCAATTCTTTACTAATTTGACCACTGATTTTATTTACAAAGCTTTCCAATGAATCATATTTCTTCTTTTTTATCAAAGAATCAATGCACATAATCTGATTTTTATATTCATGTGTCATTTTCTTTTGTTTATCAAAATTTTCAGAAATAGAACGATACATACCTATTTGGTTTTTAACCTGTATCCTATAAATACGTTCCTCCTGCAATTTATTTTCTCGTTTTAAAATATCATATATTAAATAAAATACAACTATGTTCATTCCCGCCAATCCACACGCTATAACAAAAAATAAATTCTCCTGGGCTTTATTTTTTATATCTTCAGACATTTTTATCATAGCTGTAATAACACATATTGTGAAAATAGGGAAAAAAATAAACCGAAGCCATTCTGTATCTGCCAGCATAGCCAAAGATTTTTTCTCCATATGATTTCTAATAATTAATACAGCAAAAAGTAACAATGCCTTTCCTAAAACAACGACCAATGAACCCTGTATAACATGTGATTCCCATACTTCTTCCATGTTATGAAAAATATAAATATTCATAAGTAACGCGAAATAATCCATCACGAGCAAAAGACTCTCAAATAATGCTGATAAAATCATCGCCTTACCAAAACTCAGTTTAAGATAAAGCAACATAAAGAATGTTATGAGAATAATTGAAAATACCTGCTTTACAATAAAATAGTCTCGAAAAATCATTGCAATAAAATAGCAAAGCACTGTCAATCCGATAACTATACTATAATTTTTCCAACAATTATTTTCCTCTCTTTTTATTCCAAATGCTTCAAAAAAAATTTTGCAGCATAATATTTCCAACATCATAATCAAAAGACTCTGAATGTAAACAAACATTTATACTTCACCTCTATAAGCGATAAACTTTTCTTCTACATATTTATATCTCGCTCTAGCTATATCTAATAGAATTCCATTATTCAGCAATACTCTGTATCTGCTTATATTTTTAATGAATTTCATATTAACCAGAAAGCTCTGATGTATCCGCAGAAAATCATTTCCGGCAAACTTATCATCTATTTCATTTAGCGTCCCTTGTAATGTATATTTTTGCAGACAATCCTCCATTACATGAAACTCCAATTTATGTAATTTACTCTCAATATACAATATGCGATTCAATGAAACTTTCCTTGTACCTTCGCAGAAATCAAATTCAGCCCAAGTAATCTTATAATCCATTTTTTCATGAATTGCATCCATGCACTCATAAACACTGGCAACCAGATTTTTATTGTCCTTTAAAATATATCTTACTGCATCTACCTTATATCCTTCTATCGTATAGTTTACAAAGGCTGTAACAAAAACAATAAACATATCCTTGCTGTTTTCCCGGATCCTTTTTGCTGTCATAATTCCATCCAGTTCATCCATGTTGATATCCAGAAAAACAATCTTATATTTTACCATTTCAATTCCCAGTTCAACAAATTCTTTTCCTGAACTAAAAGTATCAATTTCAAGCATTATTCCTCTGTCAGTCATATAACGTATAAGTATTTCCTTTAGGTCATCTCTAAAAATCTTTTCATCATCGCATATAGTAATTCTAAACATACGTTTTTCCCCCCTCTCTAAATTTTGCATATTTCCTCGTTTGGTTGGTTGTGTTTTTTTAATTTTGTACATATTTTTATATTTTGGCACCTTCCAACAAAAACTTTATTTACTTCCATATAAACATAGCTTATTTTCCCTCGTTCAATTAGAATAATATAAAACCATTTTACAGTCATATATTACTATTTCTCACCCGAACAATCAAATAAAAGGCAGAAATCGACCTATATTTGTAGAAAATGACCAAAATCAACATTTTGAACAGCTTAATCTTTCTTCTATTACCAAATTTGCATTAACATATGCCGGCATTACTACTGTCTCCGAACTTAAAGAATATAATTATATCTCTTTAGCAAATGTTCTTCCTCTTTCTTTCCTTATACGCCGGATATTCTTACCAATAAATATCTCATCTTGCTTTATTTTCTGTTCCATCCCTTTTCACCATGCCTATGAACCCATTTTGGTTCTTTTTGCATTATTTTATGCAATATGCATGATGAAAAGGGACTTGTTCTAGTCCATCTTGTTTCTTCCCTATAATATTTTAAAAAAGAGATTCGAAAAAGGGACTGTCATGCTAAATCGTTAAAGCGACAGTCCCTTTAAATAACAAATGTTATAACAGTAAACACCTATTATCATTAACACTTTCTGTTTTGGTCTTTTGACATATTCCTGTGCCTATTAAATTACATCACTGTTGCAAGAATACCCCATAGAAAAAATGCATAATTTTCTTTGATAGTCTGTTATATCAAACATTTACTTTTTTCCAATATTTTCAATATAGACATTTTACTGCTGTGAAAGTTTATCTTCAAGCATTGATTTAGACACCGAAAACTCGAATGTATCCATATTACTATATGTTGTTATTTTCTCTGGATTATCATTCTCAACAATAAATTCAGGTCTAATATAGCTATCTTTATTCAAAGTGTACCGTCCAAAGACTGAACAGTTAATTCGATAACTGTCACCCAGAATACTGCCTTCATTTGTTTTCAGAAATAGAATAACAGTATCTCCAACATTTGAATGTTCCGCACCCATAAAAGTATGGTTAATTAGCAAATTTTCCATTTCTTCTTCTGTGTATTGTGACAAATCGGCATGTGCTTCAATTTGTTCCTTTTCATCGCTCAGCCGAGTATATCCTCCATCCTCATACACAGTGATGGTTTCCTGCACCTCGCCTTTATATGCTCTCTCCACATCAACGGTAAGCACAGAATAAGAACATCCATCAATATACACATATTCTATTTCTATAATATTTCCTTTTACAATGACATCTGATGAGTCACTATCAATAAATTCATCAATATTATAGTAAAGATTTTTTAACGCAGCTTCACTATTTACATCTGTAAAAATTTCATAACTAGAAATATCACTATAAAATAGGGAATTTTTATTTGAATATTCATTATTATTTTCTGCCAAAGTGGTTTCACTTTCAACAATTGCATCTTTAGTATTGCTTAAATCCTGAACACTTGCACCTTCTATCCTTCCGCAACCAACCATTGACAATAATGCCATACACCCTAATATTCTAATACCAATTTTTTTCATTTTACTTCCTCCTACTTATATAAATAATTTATTCCACCTAAATCATTAGTTTGTGCTCTCGAGGTACTACTTGAATTATAAGCAATATCTGCCCTCATCAAAACATTACTAAAGTCTGAATGTGCCAACCCCATAACATGCCCCATTTCATGAGCTATAACAGCCAATCTTTTATTTTCACTTAAATCCGAAAAATCCGCATCTAATTGTATTTTTCCCCAAGCCCAATTGCTACTGAATGGATCAACCTCTGTACTTCCATTATACATAGTTGTTAACCCCCACCATTCATTAACAGTACTTACTTGATATATATCCATTCTACTACTTGATTGTGTTGTGGTTTTTGTATAAGAAATAGGGGTTGTTACTCCCATGCTACTAGTTGTATTTACCCATTCGCTCATTGCCGTATTAATATAAGATGCATAGCCGCTTGCACTTGATGTAATAAAGTAATGTTGTGTATCTTTTCCATAATTTCCCACACCATATGTCAATTTGTGCTGATTATATGTATTATACGCATACACAGTTGACACACTACACATGAACATAAAAAAGCTAAAACATAATGCAACTATAAATTTTTTTGTTCTCATAAAACTTCCTCCGCTTAATTTTCTTAATACATACAATTATAAAGCAACAAAATACTACTAAAATTTTTTATCTCACCTCCGTATTTTTTGACAACTATAATTGACAACAATTCAAGGGTCAATTGGCTTTGTAAATGGTGCCTTTTTTTGTAAAACCCAAAACCTTTATCCTCTAAAAAAGTATCGTGTTTAACATGTTGCAAATGAACAAATCATTATTTACTTGCGAGAATGTCATCCTATTGATATTAAATCAGTAACTGTATGTGACTGTTATTGTTGCCGTTACCGTTGATGCAGGATATAGTTTATTGGGATCATAGGTTTTGCCTAAATTTTCAATTTGAAGATACCAATCTCCTTTGGGATTTTCACACACAAAATCGGTTACATAATATGTCCTTGACTTTGTAGAAGGTGTCAACCTTGCTACTGTTCCTTCTGGACTCTCAATATAAAGGTCAAACGGATCTGTACCACTTGCTACATTTAAGTATACTTTCACCTGAGTGATTTTAGGATTGGTTCCTAAAACACTTCCTGAAGAAACTTTTGCTATTCGAGATACCCCACCATCTATCGCATTTAACTTTACAGTGGTCTTCGAAAATGAATTTGAAGCTGCTAATACCGGCATTGAAAACATTAAACATGCCATAAAACATACTGCAATTGATGTTAAAGCTCTCTTCTTAATAGTATTCATAAAAAATCCTCCTTAAGTCAAAACATAAATATTATCAAACAGAATGCTCTCCCGCAAAATGGATACTTTTTATATCATTCGTTCAAATGACTTTCTAATCAGTTGACTACCAGATTTTACTAATAAAGCATCAATGGATTTACTTGTAATTCTATCTAAAACTCCCGGCATGATAGGTTTTCCAGCCTCCCATTTAGGGTCTGCTACTTTTACGGCATCTGTGAATGCCTGCCAATACTGTCGCTCATACTCCTCTAATGTATACCCTGCTGCTAATCTGTCGTTTTTCTCAGTTTGCTGATACAACTTTTGATATATCTCTGATCTGTTTGTTGTATCGCCGTTATGCACCCCATTTTCCATAAAAAATTCTTTTTTAGTGCTTTCAAACATCTCATCCATAATGCTTTCTGAAATTGAAACAATTCTATTTTTGCTAGCACAATTTTTATCTGTAACGAGTAACCCCGCCAATCCTGTGCGTGGATTAATCCAGTCTCCATCTTTATCATATCGGCTCATTCGTTTCTTAATGGCTGAGATTGTAGTATATCCACCGCCACCATCTCTGGACATCTCACTCATAACAGCTCGATATTGTTTACTATTTATATCTATTCCAGCCGCTTTAAGTCTTTCCTTTGTTTCGTTACTATTGATAGGCATTCCAGACATTTGCTGAAATCTATTGCTAAACTCTCTTACTATAAGCATAATTTTCTCTCCTTGATAAATTACTCTGAAATCCATTTTCTTCTTTAACAAACGATTATACTCTTGTCAAATTAAATATCACTTTCTTCTTTAAATATATCAAATAAATTGTATTGTTCAATTGTTCTTGCAGAAAGTGACTCCTAATTGCAGAAAATGACACTCCAAATATAAAATTCCCTTGAATCAAACCAAAGTTCAATTCAAGGAATATCTTCTTATCGTTTCTTTCCAACCATAACAGGCATAGATTTTGCTGTCATACTCTCATTCATTGCTTTTATAGTGTTATAGGTATCATCTCATATATTATAATGATTCAGCTATAATTTAATGGGGCTGTAAAATAAGTCCCTAATTAAGAAACGCCAACTCCGGCAAATGTCGGTTTTGTTGTTTCTTTGTATGAATTTTTCTATTTTTGAACAGGTCTGCATCTTTGGGTATAAAAAATGGTGAATTTAATAAAGCTCAGCTAATCACGCTTGAGTTTTATTCAGCTTTCGTCTGTCGTTGCTTTTTTGTACATGGGAAATTTCATGTGTTTTTCCATGCCGTGTTCTTCGCAATAAAGATAATTATTGTAAGAACCGTATCCGGCATCAGCAACCTGATATTTCGGATAATGACCATATGTGCGATTGAATTTTTCCATCAATGGTACAAAGCATTGGATCTATGTCAATACATTGGACACAAAAAGTATATACCGGATCAGAAATATCGATCAATTTTGCGATTTCTAATGGTAATTTCAGCTGACGCATAGTATAATTACCATTAGTATAGTCTGTTAGTAGCATAATTAATTATACCAAAAAATCGCTCAGACCTCACGGCCTGGGCGATTTTTTTCTAGGGGAGTTTTTTTACAGCCCCATTGCTGTATCTTGACATAATTCCAACAGCTGCTAAGCCGCTTCGTACAGCGAATTTTGTAGCAAGTTCTCCTGCGAGGCTCCTGTTTTATGCAGTGTCCAGAGATTTTTGCTATTTATCTCCTGTTGTTGACTTCCCTATCAAAACATGTTTCCCGCAAAACGCAAACGCATATTTATGAATCTTTTCCTCCGGAATTCCTCTTGCCTCCAACGTTGCAGCATACTTCTTATATTCAATCTGCTCCAGCCCGGCTTTCACTGTATCTTCCAGATCTTTCTCTGTTTCCGAATCCTGAACCTTGAACTCAATAATAAATGCATCATCGCACTTATCTCTTGGCTCCAACATCACATCGTATCTTCCGAATCCACTCTCCCGGTTCGAAGTCACAATATAACAATCCTCCAGTTCTACAATCAGCCCCAGAACAAATGGTACAGACGTCAGATTTACTACTATTTTCAATTTTTCTATCCTGCATCTCGTTTCAGAACTTTTTAGAACCAATCCAGAACCACGATACTATTATAGAACCAGAGTATATTTAGTCTTTCAATCTGCTTAACAGCATCTGATAATGCCGCTGTCCGATATGTCGTCCGGCACGTTGCAGACCATTCACGCATTCTCTGACTTCATCCGATGTCAGTTCGTGTTCCTCATAGGCTGCCATAAGAATCCCTATCGTCCCCATGATTCTAAGTCCCATCTGAGCTGATACATTTCTTCCCTTTGCTTCATCCATCAATAACAGATCTGCTTTTAATTCATCTGACAGGACAATCGCTTCACTCTCGCCCTGGTCAAGACCTGCCGCTCTTTTTAATATATATACTTGCTGATTCCGGATTATTGACAGGCTTCACTACGATAAATTTCTTCTGCCTGATCTCATCGGCTTCCAGCCGAAGCGGTGTTGTATCTGATACAACAATCATACCGCAGCCTCCTTCTTTTTGAGTTCTCTGAAAGTATTCAGTTCATCATCCATCGTCATATCAAAATAGGAATATCCCAGCTTATCATACAGATCAATCAACTCGGATTTTCTGATTCCCAGAATTTCAGCCGCACGACCATGGGATATCGTCTGATTCAGTATATATGGATACAGCAACAGTGCATTTCGAGTAAGCTCTGTTTCCGGATTCATAGTTACCAGATATTTTGACATTCCTACCGGAACTTTAATAGTTACAGATTCTGTTGTTACCATAATATCACGTCCTTTCTGTTAGAAATCTATGTTCGTCTCTTTTCCTATATTATTATTATATCCATTATTTGGATTTTCTACAACTGATTTTTATCTGCTTTTATTCAAGTAATCTTCCTCGTCAAAATTGTGCGTATTGGAACTATTCTGGACGTGCTATGTTTTACAATGCACTACAAAAGAATGGGTTAATTTAGAACTGTACATATCCCATTTGTTGCAGTGTCCTAGAGATTTTTGCTATTTTTATCTTGTTTTAATTATCAATTGCGTTAACAACCTCCTGTATATCATCAGCAGTGAGTTTTGTCAGCTTATCATATAAGTCAGCTTCAAGCTCATCATCCATATCACCATCTTGAACTTTAATAATATACTCTCTGACTTCCATTCCAACCTTTACAAATTCATAATCTCCACAATTGTAAATATTATTTAACCCATATATGATTCCACAATAATAAAACATCTGCGCAAAATTATCACTTTCCCTGCTTATTCCTTTAATATTATCCTGTAAAAATTTCTTTGCCTCCTGCAATTGTAAATTAATAGCTTCTTTGTCCAAAGAATTATTCTGCAGATTTTCTGCGTATTTTGATGCAAGATTATAGCCTTCTGTTTCAGACTTAAAAGTCTGATATTCTATGCTCTGTTGTACAATACTAACTTTCATATTATTATCTTCTCTTGTATTTCCCAGGAAAAGAACTCCAGCCATAAAGTACATAATTATTATGATTATAAGAACAATTCCAAGAAAATACTTATTTATTTTCATTTTCCTCAACAATTTTTCCCTCCGCAATTTTTAATATCACATCACACACTTCCTTTAAATCTTCTTTATGATGAGTGGCTACAATAATCGTTGCTCCTCTTGACTTCTCCTCTCTTATTATTTTATATATAAGCTGCACAGCCTCTTCATCCAATGCATTTGTCGGTTCATCAAGCAATATAATCTTTTGATTTTCAAAAATTGCCTGTGCAATATTTAATCGCTGTTTCATTCCCAATGAAAATTTTTTTACTTTTTTATCAGAATCGGGGTCCAGACCCACCCTTTCCAGAGAAAAGATTATATCTTTTTCATCAGCAATATTTTTTATCTTTGCAAGCATTTGAAGATTTCTCTTTGCAGAACATTCCGGCAGCAATTCCATATTTTCTATAACAATACCGGTCTCAGGTGGAAACTCAATTTTATCATGCAGCTTTTCCCCATCAATGAAAATACTTCCACTATCCAGATTTATCAAACCACTTATAGCTCTTAGCAGCATAGTCTTTCCTGAACCATTTTGCCCATATAAACCATAAACAAAACCACTTTTAAACGTATACGATACATTATCCAATACCGTATTTTTCTTTATCCTCTTTGTTACATTTTGTAATTGTATCATACTATATCATCTCCTCAGTAAATGTCTGTTTTCTTATATTTTATTATTGAAATAATATTTAAAACTACTAATAATATAATCACATATATAATTGAAGTTTCGTATCTCACATATATGTTTTTTTGATAAATTATCCCACTACGCGTTCCAAATAGCATATTGGGGAAAAGCATAACTCCAATCCGGCTTAGATCACGATTTATCAGTACGTTATTTCCAATTATCAGTGATACCACCAAAAAAATATTTACAAATATATTTGAAATACTGGCATCCATAAATAATTCAAGTAAAAATTGTAATTGTACCAATGCCCATACTCCAACAAAATATGTAACTATTACCTGTATTAATTTTATACTTGATAAATTATTCCATGTCCCATCACATATTAAAAAAATAATCGTCTGACCTATTACTATACAGGCTAATTTCGCTGCTGATAATATAGCATTTTTTAAGTATAACCTCTCTCTGCTATAAGATCTGATCAGCCAAAGCTTACCATATCCGGTTGTAATTTCTCTTGCATTACCCGAAAAGTAAAAAAGTACAAATGGTAATGGTATATATGCATATAAAATTTGCACTAAATTACTTGTTGGGTTGTCAAAAATAAAAAGTGTACTGGCAAATGGTAATTGATATACCTCATAGCCACTCATTTGTATTACAACTCTTTGCATAATAATCATGCATATGATCAATATTATGTTTAACCACTTATTTTTCATTTCTTAAAATATCCCTTTTTCCAAACGTTACTATTCCAGCTATGTACAGAACTATTGCCATTACTATATTTTTTGCAAGAATACACAAACAGCTTACCGGCGATTTATTTCCTTCCAAAAAATCATATGCTACAGCAACATCTAAACCCGGTATCCAAAACTTAACGAGCCAAAATCTTATCAAAATGAATTGTACAAAATTAACTCCAAAAGCTCCTATAAGAGCAATAAGTTCATTTTGTAAACAATCTCTAAGTATTTTGTAAAAAAGACCTGTTGCGACAAAGAAAATCCAAATAACAACAAATTCCATAAGAGAATACAGTACAAATGGATATTTCTTAATTGTTGCACCATTAAAACTATATACCGTAAAAATATAATCAACTATCTGACGAACTGCCGAAAATATTGCCGCCATTACAATAATTATCCTGATCTGGCTATTATTATATTTTTCCCGCGTTTTATATCTAAGTAATATATATGTTTTTTCTTTGTCCAATGCATAGTATATTCCCAATAAGACAGGAATTATATCTACAACCAATATTTCTTTAATTCCACAGAAATTACTGCCTGAATTGTGGATATTCAGGAAAATTACATCCTCCGTTATCCCCATCTGCCCTATTGAATTAAGCATAGGTACATTTGAAAAATAACAATCTATACTACACAATCCCACATATATTAAAGCGCATACTAAATATTTATACTTCAACAATTTTTTTCTCCCATATAATAGCTGTTATAATCACTAAAATGTAAAGTACTATACACCATATCGCCATTGGAACAATAACATTAAAATCATATTCCATAAACGGTTGAAAAATATGCATTGATGAATTTTTAAACAAAATTGGTATGAACCAGATTGCGAATGTCAACGCATATACCATCTTTCTTTCGTGTATAGATATTGCCAACGCAGCTCCCATCATTCCCAAAACACCGGCAAATATTGCCGTTATAAGAATGTAGACTATATTCGTTGTCAATGGATGTGTATAGCTTATTTCAAAAAGAAATGTTTTTATCATGACAAAACTGTTATATTTCAATGGTTCTGAATCAAACCGTGTTTTAGTTCCCCCATTAAATACTATTTGTGAAAGTATAAGATTTAATCCCAGTCCTACAAATACAATTGTAAATGAGACAATAAAGGCTGATTTCATTTTTTGTAAAATATATTTATTTTTTCCCATTTTACATATCAATATATTCTTATATCCTGTAATATAATCAACAATACTCTCTTCTCCCACTATTACAAGCAAATATAATGGCAAAAACCACAGATAAATCATTTGAAATATGTGCCCTTGTGAATAGCATGATAGAAATGTGACATATAACGGATAGGGTTTTCCCATTTCTCCATTACATATAATAATATCCTGATAATAAATCTGTACAATATCCAAAATTGGAATTACGAGCATAAAAATTATCATTCCTATACTTTTTTTATCACTTATAATTCTGTTTAATTGCTGTCTCATATTTCCCTTTCCTAACAGATGCCCCTATATAAGCGGGCATCTGTTGTTAAATATAGCCTACTTAATCAGTCTCTTCATCCCAATATCCACTAACAGTGTAAGTATTCGAAGAATTATTGTTGTTTTCAGCTCCAAGGCACACATCACGCTGACTTGCACTTGAATAAGCTGAATAATAATGAGTGCCAGTACCTTGTGTAACATCGTGTGTATCTGAAACTTTATCATGGTTACTATTATAAGCAGCTAACCAGTATGTAGTTATCGTACCTTCTCCTTCTTCTGAATATGTCATATCGACTTTCCACTTATTTTGTGTGTTTGTAGTCTGTCTGTACTCCTTATCAGAATATGTGTTTGCATAATTAGCTTTTATTTTAAAGCTATATGGAATACTATCATCCGATGCAAAAGCCTGACTTGCATTCATGCCTATAAGCATCGTTGCTGCTAATGCTGCCATTACAATTCTTTTTTTCATGGCCTTCCTCCTTGTAATTTTTACATTTTTTACTACCGCATTGTTACCATAGACGTCTATGCTTATATACTAAACTATATTTCTGAATTATCGGCTTAATTTATTCTAAATTTTTCTGAATTATTATGTGATTGCTTTTTCAGATAACACAAGCTTTGTAATTTTAGAACTTCAGATTTCTTCAGATTTTTTTAGATTTAATTAAGCACATTTTACATTTTTATGTGCTATTATACTTTATATTATTATACTACTTAGGAGATATTTGCGTATGAATAAACTACTTATTATTGAAGATGATGTTACTATTAGAAATGCTCTTAGGATTTTGCTTGAAAATCAAGGTTACACTGTTGTTGAGGCAACTAATGGTGAAGAAGGATTAGAATTATTCGACAAAACTTTTGATCTGCTGATTATTGACATAATGATGCCAAATATTTCCGGCATCGATGTATGCCGTAAAATCAGGGAAAAATCATATGTTCCGATTCTCTTTTTGACAGCCAAATCTCTTGAAACCGATAAAATGGAAGCCCTTTCTGCCGGAGGGGACGATTATCTTGTAAAACCATTCTCCTACGTGGAGCTGATAGCGCGTATTCAGGCTCTTATCAGAAGATGTCGCGTCTACGACAATGCAGATGCATCAGACAACACCGCTTCATCCACTATTGAACGATGTGGCTTAACCTTAGACACAAAATGCAGCAATGTCAGTTACGATGGCAGACAGCTTGCTCTCACGGATAAAGAATATCAGATTCTTCTGCTGTTAATTTCTCATCCGACAAAGACATTTTCAACACAGAATATATTTGAAAGCGTCTGGAATGAACCGTATACACAGTTTTCCAATAACACCATTATGGTTCATATTAAAAATCTGCGCAATAAGCTTGAAGCCGGCTGTGGCTGTGCCCACCTGATTAAAACAATGTGGGGAAAGGGATATAAATTTGAAGAATAAATTTAACGGATATAAGGAATACATAAGCAGCTTATTGATTTCATTTTTAATAGCTTTATTGATTTCAATTGCTGTATTTACAGCTATATACCTTTGCGGGGAAAAAATAATAAATGAATATGTAAGCTCCGACAGCTATATTTACAATACACAAGCTGCGTATATTACAGACTTTCAAAAATATGTGTCTGACAATAAGGTTTCGTCAAACGATTTTAAAAGCATTGAAGCATGGATTCAAAGAGAAAAGCCCGAATTTTTTCTCATATCCATTGACAATGAAACATATTACGCTTCAACAGAATATTTAAGTCTCAAAAAGCCCCAAAATCTATTATTATATAATCAGAAAATATCTGTTTATCTTAAAGATTTAAACTTTAATGACAGGACAGCTAAAATTTTTATATACAATAACTATCAGGAAAAATATCTCAAAGCTTTGCTTATTTGTGATGCTCTCTTCACTTTAATTACAGCAATAATGATTTTGTTTTTCATTTCCAGACATATTCTCACACAAATACATGGCACTTTAAACGTTGTCGAGCAGTCTGAAACCGAATTGATCAATGAAAAAAATATGCTGATACGAAGCATGGCACACGATATCCGCACTCCTCTCGCAGGGCTGCAATCATACGCTGAAATTATCAAAATGGAAAATAAAAAGGGTGCGATTCCCACTGAACACATAGATGTGATTTTCAATAAAATATGCGAAATAAAAGGCCTTACCGACCAGCTTTTTGACTATTCACTTGCCTGCAATGAAGAAGCTCTTGAGCTTGATGCTCCTTGCAATATGGAAAGTGCAATAGGTGACTATCTCTCTGAGATGGCTTTTATCCTCCGTGAAAACAGCTTTTCACTTGATATAGAAAAGCTCATATGGAAGGATTTCAAAATCACTGTGAACTCAAACTTTCTCGGACGGATTTTTAACAATATTACAAACAATATATGCAAATATGCAGATAAAAAAGCTCCTGTCTGCATAAGCTGTATCTACCGGAATAAAGATGCAGGTATCGAGATAACAAACCATATCTCAGATAAAAGCTCTCTGTTTAATACCACCGGCATGGGTATCAGAAATATTACGATTATGATGAAGCAGATGAATGGGCGGGCTATTGTTTCACATAATAATACCGAGTTTCGCATTACTCTTTGGTTTTCACGCGCATAAACAAATCATATTTTTGCAATATAAAAGGTCAAACCCGATAGTTAAAAATGACGGAGACTCGCAGGAGCGCATGCTGCAAAATACGCTCATACTACGCGGCCAAGAGGCTGTAAGAATTATGCTTAAAGGATTTCTATGCTTGACGCAACCGGCTTTTACGCGCCGTCCATGGCGCGGTAACGCCTTGCCCCGACGTCGTGTCGGAGCATTGCTGTGTTTTGACATAATTCTAACAGACTCTAGGCCGCTTCGTACAGCGGATTTTGCAGCATGCGCTCCTGCGAGTCTCCTGTTTGTTGCATTATCCTTGACTAAATCCTCGACTAAACTCTTGACTATCCTCGACTAAAAAATATATTGTTTTAGTCCTTAGTCAAGAGATACCATTCTGAATTTATTGCAATACCACGCACATCAATAATTCCATTTTTCTTCATTTTTTGCAGAAGATTTGATAATTTTCTTGATTTTTGCTGATCAGTCAATACATCCGGTAAAACATCTTTAAGTACCGCCAATAGGTCTGATTTCTTGGCTGGTCCGAGTTTTAGTGTAGACAATATAAAATGCATACACACTTCCTCATCTAATCCTTTTTGTCTGACATAATTTGCCTTGTCTCCAACAACCTTTGCTACTTTATATGAAACAAAAATATTTGGATACCTTCCCTCGACTAAATTCCTTGACTTAAGTTGACTAAAATCTTCTTTAGAAATAGTCTTCTTTTTCTGTACCTGATCTAAAAGAAATACAGTTCTCAAATCCAAATCGTCGTTTGCATGCAACAATCTTGTATAATTAGGATCTAATACTTTTCCATACACCGTTACAACAACTCTGTTAGGAGTATCTAAATCAAATGTTGGCAATGGAAAGCATTTACCTTTCTGTATCTCATATATCATCGGAATTCCCATTGAATTTGTGTCTATCATATACATATTCACCATAGCATTACACAAAAATGCATTTCTATAATATGGAGGTTTATATCCCGGCTCCAATGCCTGTTCTACTGTCTCAGGAATAAATGCCCCTTCATTAATGAAAACAAGATGATCCTCATACTCTTCAAGATTTATTTTCCCACGCAATCTGTAATCAGAATGAGCTATACAATTGTTGATAATTTCCTTTACTAAATTAGGATTATATTGATCCACTTCTTCTGGAAACAATGTTGTCTGGTCTGCAATATATCTATATTTTTCATTTCTGATCTTGCCATATACTTTATCAACCGCCAGCAGTAAAGGCATATCAAAATGTTCATATGCTTTTACTGATTTATCAGCATTATATAATGTCCATGTAATTCTCGGAACAAAACCATCAAAGTAAAAGCTTGATTCTTTTTTACCAAGTAACATTAACGCTGTTCTTGTAATCTGTCCTTTAAATGTAAGTCCAGCTTTATTGAGTACTTCTATATCAGATAACCTCTCAATTATATCTGATGCGCCTGTTCTGTTTTCTTCTCGTCTTATGAACATCTTCCTAGCATATGCAATTGCCTCAGAATCCAAATCATCAATAGTTGCTTCTGGCACTATTTCCTTAGACCAGTCCCTTCCAACCTGACTTCGTATCAAATCAATCTTATTCATAGGTAGTGGAACTAAAGACTCATCTTCTCTTGCATAAGATGCTCCATGCCATGTAGTAACTATACCTGGAATTGCCGGTGGAATCTGAAATGCAATAACTCTCTTCCCTTCCATTTCAATGCAATATATATCATAAAAAGTGAGTTTTTCATTCGTTCCGTTGGTTATTTCTTTTTCAGGGATTGAAGATTTCCATCTTTTCTATAATTAGTCCCCTTAATCTGTTTATCATTTGTTATTCCAAAAATCAACCAAGCTTCGTTAAGACCCCTTATATTTGCCTCATTCCCCAAAGCAGAAAAATATCTTCCAATATCATTAAATGAATAATTGCTCGTTGCCTCCTTAAACTCTACAACTTCACTTTCAAACTCTTCAATCATTTTATATATTTTCTTTTTCAATTCACTTTCTGTATATATCAATACCCATACCTCCTATTTTAACCCTAAGTTTTAATTTAATCATCCAATCCGTCATATAAAGATTTAACTTTTAACACATAATCATTATTATTTTCTGCTATTACGGGCTCAATTTCTTTTAATTCAATATATCTACTTTTCTCTTCATCAAACCAGACTATATAGCTTCTATCTGTATCATGAGTAATATCATTTCCATAAAGCTCATAAGCCTTACTAGATGGACTACGATATACCCTAAACACCCAAAACATCCTGTAATCATTTTCTTTTAAAGAAGATTCCAGTATATGCGAATTGATTTGCAGACATTCCTGTTGATTATTCTCTCCTTTACTAACATCTGAATATTTGCATACCACTTCATTATTATCATTTATATACTCATATCCATCACCATATGTTATACCCGTTAATATTCTGGCAATTCTGCTTGGTAAATAAAATGTTTTTTCTATATTTTCAATATGTTCAGATAAACATGTAGCAACCAACTTATAAACTTGTATTACATTTTTTTCATTCCCTATATTGATACTCTCATTTGCTTCTTTAACAGATTGAACTGCACAAACTTCCTGCGGTGTATAAAAGCCACAAGTTTCAACATATGAATGAAATTCTGCCACATTCAATAACTCTGAACGTTCTTCTGAATATACATTCACTTCTGCAATCAATTTTTCAAAATCATTATTTTTTACAATCCCTGAAGAAATCCATATAGCCTCTTCTATGCCCAATACCTCATTAACAATATTCGTATATGCATACAATATTCTGGCATCTGTTTTTTCACCCAACCATACTGTAAAATCAGGAGTATCTTTCTTTTTCATCCATTTTTCAATATTCTCAGCAGAAAACTCTTTATACGGAGTTTTAACCATTTGATCTGTATGAATCCATTTATCCTCTATCTTAGTATATCTACTATTAACATAATCTTGATATGTGTTGGTAAAGTCATCAATTTCATAATAATCACTTATATACCTGACACCTTGTCCATAATAGTTATACTGCAGTTGACTTGCAAATACAGCTTCCATACGATGCTTCACACACCAAACATATTTTTCGGCTACAGTCATTACTTTAGACTTTGCACCATGAGTAGATCGCATATAAGTATTCCGTATACATATATCAATACCTAAATTATTTTTATCTTCACATTCCCAAAATATCTTTTCATCCCAACCTTGGTTTAGTAAATATTGAAATGCAATAGAGATAATCAATCCTTCCGGTTCAAGCATATCTACATCGTATTTCTTCTTATATTTTTCAATAAATTCTTCTGCTTCTCTTAGATACTCTCTAGTTTTATAGTTAATACAAAAGAATCTATCCAAATGATCACATAATACATATCGAGCTAAATCATAATATATTGGACCATATCCAGAAAGTCTTTTTGAATCAAAAGAGTCTTTATAAGCAGGCATAAATGAACTTTTTCTGATATATTTCTCTGATATTCTCTTTTCACATTCTGCGTCACATAGTCCTTTTGATATTGCAATCTTAACAATGCCTTTGCAATAATACCTAATTGCAGAATTTTCATACTTAAAAAGACCTTCTTCTGAATAAACATTCTCAACTATCCAAGATGATAATTTTTCAAGATATTCTTTCTGAACAAACTTCCCAAGCGCAATTCCATATGCTATTGCAAATATATCTTCTACAATCTGTTCATCATTGATATCTGCACAATATAACAATAAGTCCAAATACTCATATGGATTGTTGATTCCCCACTCTGTTAACTTAAGTCTGCAATCACGCCTAACATCATTATCTACCGACGACAACCTCCATACCAAAATTAATGGCTTGCCCATATAATTGTCTTTATCTGATAGTGCAATCATCGACAAATCCAGCTCTGAAAATGTTCGCCAACTAGCATTATAATTATTTCGTAAGTATGTTGGAATTGACCACCATATATCTCTTTGAGCTGGTTTATCAAAGCCTCTTAAAAATTCATCAAGCAGCTTTCCTCCCAAAGGATGGTTATTAATTTCACTTACAGGAATAATAACTCTATTAACTATTTCTCTAAACTCAGCCTCTGAATAATGCATTAATTTTTTTACATAATCACGATATTTAGACGCAATTTCAACAGATGTATTCGCTAATGTATAGCATATCAAATCAAATAAAACAGATTCTTCTAATTTAATATTTGAATATTCTGAAATTAGTTTTCCATCTTCCTCTATAACTATAAGTGAAAGCATCTGATAAATACCATTAGTATACTCAATTTGAATATTTTTTCCGTTCCTAATGGCATCATATAATTTTCTTCCTATCAGGTAATCGAATGCGGGCTGCATTCCCCATGAATATACAATCACTGGCTCGCTAAACTCATCTTCACAAATCTGATGCGAATATATGAACCCCTCTTTTTCAATAAAAAATAATAAATCCTCCAAATGACTTTTTATTGGTTCCTTACTCTCATTAAAGATATCCTCAAATGTCAATTCATTCTTATTAGTTAACAATGTAGCTATATTAACCAATATTGTTTTTATCATACTTTGTTGGTTTGTTTCTTTTTCTTGTTTTCTGTATGACTCTTCAACAGAATTAATTTTCTTCTGAAACAACTTAGTAATTACAAGCGAATTTTTATCTAAATTTCCTACACTACTATTGCCATATAAATCACAAAATAATTTGAGTGCCATAGGTGTACTCAATATTTCTTTTATCCAATAATTACCACATAAATCAATCTTATAAAATGCTATATAATCATCAAATAATTCATTTACAGACACATCTCCACTACTTGGTAATGTATAAAAACATTCTCGGTAATCCAAATCATAATATCTAGGAAATACATATGGTCTTGATAAAAAAACAAATTTTACATTTGGAAAAATACCTTCATAGACTTGCGTTTCCTCTATTCGTTCCTTCCAAAAGCTCCATGAAGAAGCTTCATCTATTCCGTCTACACATATTAAGCATTTAGGTTGAACTACAATATCACAACTTTCATTCAAATATCTATTTCTCAACAAGGCTGCATTCTCTAAAGCTTGAAACAACTCTAATTCACTCCATGTCGTTGATAGACCTATAGTTCTTGTCAAAATGGATAACCAACTATCACCTTTCCTATAATCCTTTGCTTGCACTAATACTGGAAGAAATGATTTATCCTGGAGCATCAGATCAATTTCACTAACAATTCCTGCCGTCTTTCCAGTTCCCTGATTACCGAGAAAAATAATCTTATTATGACTATCAGAAATCATACAACGCTTAAACTGCTCAAAATCATCTTCAATATTATCCAAAATACTTTCTACTTCATGAAAATGATTATAATAGCTAAAATGCAACGAACTATCTTTTAACTCCGAAGAATCACAATTAAGTTCAAATTTTTTTTCAAAATTGTCCCTTTCTATGTCAGAACCACTAGCAACTAATGAACCTATTTCTCTAATAATACATAACCACTCTCCGAGAACGGAAATATCTGATTTTACCTTTTCAAAAAGTGCCTTTTCGTTTTCTGGAAATTGCAATCTCAATATATCTTCATATGCTCTTTTCAGCTTCTGAACTATAGCATATATATTTTGAGTCATATCATATTTTTTCTTTGTAGCTTCAAAACTACCGGTAAAAGATGAAAGTTTGTCATGAATATAACCTGTCGAATACAAATCAGGTATGTACTTTGTTTTTGCCCAACTATTTATTGCCCTTTGATATGATGTCAAAATCTCTGTTTCAAACACATCTGAGCATTCAAACCAATACCTATAACATCCCTGTGTTTCTGGCAGACATAATTTTTCTTGTATACTTGTCTCATCCCATAATTCAATTACGACATCCGGATATTCTTTATTAATGTTCTCACATAGATTTATCCACTTTGATTCTTCTGTATCCCTAGCGACTTGATTATTTTTCACCATTTTCTTTGATGTAAAATCTCTAGGGATACAAACAATATATCTTTTTAATTCAGGACGAACTTTAATTGCCGTATAAAATGAATTTTCAATTTGTTTAAATTGGGATGCTTCCATTTTCTGCGGAAACCACTTTGATTGAACACCAATAATATCACCTGATTTTAAAAGTCCATATGCTTCTACACCACCATCTCCACCACTTCCATTTACAAACGCAAAGTGAGAAATATTATCTTTATATTCCTTTTTCAACCAACATTTAAACAGAATATTGCACATTACTTCAAATGCATGATTAGGGGATTCTCCATGATTATTAAATTTTGTCCAATCCATATTTCATTCTCCTACCCTTTATTTTGATTATAATATTCTGCCATAAATTGCATCCCATTTCCTTCATTATTCTGAATATACTGTAATAGTTTCTTATCAAACCTGTCATTCATATATTCAACAATTATTGGACATACCCAATATTGACTTCCCTCCTGGGGCTTCATTTCCATTTCTAAAGCATCAAGATAATCTGATGAATGAAATTTAATACTATCTATAACTGACAACAAACTCAAAAATATATCCGTAATATTTTGAAGTGTCTCTATAAGTTCTTTATGTTTATCTTCCTTTTTGTTCTGATATACATAATTATCCATTACAAATCTAATGCCATTCGCATGGACATAATTATTTAACTTTCTGTCCTCTCTCAACCACTTATCTACAAGAAAATTTTCAAAAATATATTTGACTTTTTCATTATTACTTACCAAATATGATTTGTATTTTGATGTATCAAAAAATTTTTTTATATCTTCTTTGTTTTCTGAACTTTCCAATACATTATAAATCCATTTTTCCATAGCTAGTTCTGCGTCTGTTTTTCTTTCACCTGAAACCAATATAGACACATCTAACTCTATCATTTTCATCATAGATTCCGAGTTTATTGTGAATTTTTCTGCTTCTTCATCCGTCAAAGCTTAGTAAGTTGGATGAGTTTGATGAAGAAGTAATCAGGTATACATCTACTCAAACAACCCGCATATACGCTTCTCCATCGATAGAAATGCTGAAAGCGGCAATGGAAAACAATAGTGTGATATATCCGAAACAGCTGAATGGCTGGATAATGAAGAAGAATTAGCCAGACTTTGTGGAATAAGATAATAATTATCCTCAGCTTTGAAGGTATTTACACGATAATTGTGGAGAAAAATAAAAAGCTGAGGATAAAAATAAACTGAGGATAATCCCGCCGCAAGGTAGATTTTTTTGAATCCTGTTGCATCATTTAACATAGGTCGATGCCTCAACTAAGGTACGGATCAATGAATCTGGAACTGACTGTTTCAGTTCTACAGAAATGCCGCTTGGGAAATGGATTGTTGCAACAGTTTCATTGTCTAAAATCGCTGTCTGCGAATTATATGTGTTAACGGATTCTGTTGGTGTGGGTAGTTCAACGAAAGAAGTTTTCTTTTGTTCCATAGATTCCAAACAGAATGCCCAAACCTGCTTTGCAACTGCTGTAGTATTTGTAGCCATAATCTGTACCTCCCATATCTTAGTCAAAAAAGTTTAGGCTCAACTTTTTTAACAAATATACTATGATCATAGTATATCGATATTGATTTAGGTTTGGTAGGTACCTTCGTTTGAGCGTTTACCTTTATCTACGCAGGCACCATAAATTCTTTTCATACGAAAGCTCATAGAAGATACACCCATAAAATGTGCTGTTTTTGTAAAGTAAGACATTATAACAGTCTTGCTATTACTTTTGTAGGTACCTTCGTTTCATCGTTTACTTTTTATTGGCTAAAATATTGAATTTTCAAGGTTCAGCACACTTTTCAGTATGGGAAGTTTGAGATAGTAATATTTAGATGTTTTTAGTTCTTGTTTTTTATTGAGCAGAACTTCTTATAGAAAGTTCAGTATTATACTGCCCAATGTCGTTGAGTAATACATTATGTATTTCATATAAATTCTTAATTTTACATATATTTTTCTCACATATACTATTTCTATCCACAAGTACACATTTCATTCCAATTTTTTCACATGGCAAAATATCTGTTTTTATATTATCACCAACATATATAACTGAATCAATTTTCTCGCCTGACTGTTTGACCGCCTCATAAAAAATATCAACGGAAGGTTTTGCAAATCCTGTTTCTTCTGAAATAAGAATTATTTCAAAATATTTTTCAATGTTCGTACAACTCAACTTTGCTCTTTGCTGTATAGATTTCCCATTACTTATGATACCTAGTCGATATCCTTCCAATGAATGTAGCATATCAACCACATCATCAAATAAAATCCAACTATTTTCTAATTGTTTTTGATACTCTTCAAACAATTCCATTGCAATCTTTTCATTTTCCACATACCCACAATAACTTAACATTTTAATAAATCGATTTTTTCCTTGCTCTTCGAAAGTTATCTGTTTTGATAAATAATAATCAAAATACTTTCTAGAAATCTTACTCCAATAATCTGTTTGATTATTATTTAATACCAGTCCATATTTTTCTTTAAATATGAACTCTATCGCTTTTCTCTCTGAAGAATTGTAATCAATCAACGTATTATCTAAATCGAAATAAATCATAATAAATGCTCCTTATTCAATTAATTCTCAAGTAACACTTTTTCTTATACTACACTATGCATATTCTTATAGTCCGTATTTGTATTTCCACATACCTACTTTTTTTCTATGTTAACTACTTATCAAACATTCAGAAACATTGAGATGATACCTATAAAGTAGAAAAGGCATCATTCACTCAGTGCGACAGCCACCCTTGTGCTTATACTAGTACAGCGTTTCTTAAATAACTATCTTATCTCCTGCTGTGTTAATGGAATCACTTTTTCATCCAAAATCACTACTTCATTATCATGCATAAACTTTAAAAGATCATAATAATCATTCAGAAATAATTTGATACCCATGTTTTCTCCCTACATTGCAAATCATAATCTACTTGTAAATTATATCACATTTTTGTGATGTTAAAAATATCATTTTTTTGTTATCTATTTATCTTTAACAGCTAAAAGCAGAGGAATTATCTCTCATCTTTATGATTTATCACCAACAAAAAATTACTATAACATATAAACAACAATCCGCTACACCAAAATCTGGCATAGCGGATTGATTTATATACATCTATCTATTTTTATTTATCAAGCAAATCTGTGTAGAAATCAGCGTAATGTGTCTCGCCTGACTTGATGTAGTCAATGGCTGCTGATGGATGCTGATTTAAGCGTCCTGTGAGCAGGTATGGAATATCGTAGCCCCATACAGCACCGCTCTCCTTAAGCGGAAGCATATGCTCTTCAATGAATTTAAGTACAGGGAATACATTGTATTTTGGATTTTTTAGGAAGCTGAGTAAAAGCTCCATCGCACAGTTTCCTGCGCCTCGTCCCATGCCCATCATTGTTGCATCCAACAGGCTGACTCCCTGGGCTGCTGCCTCTATGGTGTTTGCAAATGCAAGCTGCTGATTATTGTGCGCATGCATTCCTACGAACTTTCCGTTTGCCTCAGCAATTTCTGTGTATTTCTCGGCAATGCGGCGAATCTGCTCAGGGTAGAGAGCTCCGTAGCTGTCCACGATGTATATGCCGTCTGCAGAGCTCTTGGCAACCATGTCAAGTGCCTGATCTAAGTCTGATTCCTGTGTGTTTGAGATAGCCATGATGTTGCAGGTTACCTCGTAGCCCTTGGACTTGGCATCCTCAATCATCTCGATTGCTGCAGGCATCTGATGTACATATGTAGCCACACGCACCATGTCAATCACACTGTCCTCGCGAGGGAGAATATCCTTCTTGTAGTCACATCTGCCGACATCCGCCATGACAGAAATCTTCATATCAGAGTTGTTGTCTCCGACTATCTCACGGATAGCTGCCTCATCACAGAACTTCCATTTGCCGAATTTATTTACATCAAAAAGCTCCTTAGATGCTTTATAACCAAACTCCATATAGTCGATGCCTGCCTTTACGTTTGCACGATAAAGAGCATTGATAAAATCATCTGTAAACATAAAGTTGTTTACCAGTCCTCCATCCCTAATGGTAGCGTCAAGCACGCGGATATCAGGGCGTGCTGTCATTAAATCACCTTTCTGAGCCATTTTTGTTTCCTCCAAGTATAAATATTATTGTAACAAATATAAATATTACTGTAGCTTGATGTTACAATTTAAAGTTTTAATGCTTCAACGCTTTAAAGCATATAAGTATAATAACACAATTATTTAAAATTGCAAGTAAAACTTTACTTTTTTTTGTCAGACTAATATAATGAATGAGGTTGTAATACAATATCAAAGGAGGACTATATGATTTCTTATTTGACTTCGGCAGATATGTCGATAATAGCTTTCATCGGAGTGATTTTTGCATTCGCACTCACATGTATTGCTATTGCAAAATTAAATAAATTTTTACCAAAGGACCTCGGCAGACAGTTTGCTGTGGACGGAAAGCTTTCAGCCGGAAAGCCGAGAGGCGCCGGTATTATCTTTATATTCACATTTGTGATATCGGCAGTGCTTTTCTCACAAATCAATGCTGAGATTGCCATTTATCTTGTGCTTATAGTTATTGAGATGCTCACAGGCTACTTTGACGATGCGGCAGAAAAGCCATGGGGCGAGTATCTAAAGGGCGCACTTGATTTTGCGGTTGCCATTGTTGTGGCAGTTGTATATCTGCATTTCAACTCAAGCACAATCACCTTTGCCATATTTGGCGGCTCTGTAAATATTCCACCTGTTGTGTTTGGAATACTTACAGTCATCTTAGTCTGGGTATCAATCAATGTCACAAACTGTTCAGACGGTGTTGATGGTCTTTCGGGAACACTTACCATCATTACCATAATGACTTTCTTCGTGCTTGATTCAGTGCTCAAAATAACTGACAGCTTCAACTATTGTATTTTATTATTTGCAGTATGTCTGCTCGGATATCTGTGGTACAATGCCACACCAAGCAAGCTTTTGATGGGTGATGCGGGCTCAAGAGCCATGGGTATATTCATAGCTATTTGTGCTCTTAAATCACAAAGCCCATTCATCTACATACTGGCCGGTCTCGTGCTTATCATCGACGGTGGACTTGGACTTGTAAAGGTTTCTCTTCTTAGATTTTTGAAGATACATATTTTAAAGAATACCACAACTCCTATCCATGACCACGTCAGAAAGAAGCTCGGCTGGTCAAATGCACAGGTTGTTTTCAGATTTGCAATTATCCAGATTGTTGTGTCACTCGCAACGGTTTATCTGGCGATGATTTAACAGTTTTAAAACTATATAAAGAAAAAGCCGGAGTCTGACAGTTTGTCGGCTCCGGCTTTTACTATTTACTGTGTGGACTCCTTTAACACTACCTCATACGGCAGAAGTGTCCTGTTCTCAGTCTCTTCACCCTCTATCTGTCTAAGCAGATTCTTGCAGGCTCTTGCTCCAAGCTCCTTTGAATCAAATGAAAGCGATGTAATGGACGGAACATTATTTTCCAGCACTGAGCTGTTGTAAAATGAAGCCACCTTCACCTGCTGCGGCACCTTTATATGCCTTTCGCGGAGCCGTCTCATGGCCTGCGCACAAACTGCATCATCCATACACAGCAGACAGTCGCAGCCTCTGTCAATTGCATCATCTACAGCCTTTTCGACATATGCTTTTCCTTCAAGGTTTAAAAATACAAGATTATCATTTATTTTCTTTCCAAACTGCTCATGGGCATCCACTACGCCTGCGTATCTGGTCTGATTTACAACAATATCCTCGCTTCCACCGAGAAGCGCCATATTTTTCATGCCACGCATGAGCATAATTGATGTCAGCTCCCTGCAGGCACTTTTATGGTCATGGTCAATCTGCTTTACATCCTTATATTTGCATGAGCCAGCTGTAACAAACGGTATCCTGCGCTCCTGCAAGAATGTCACCTGTGGATCATCTACCATCGTGCGAAGCAGCACCACTCCATCCACCTTATGATTCTGTATGATACGCCTAAGCCCCGCCATATCATTGCCTGAGCCTATACAAAGCAAAAGGTCGTATTCCATCATACCTGCTATCTCCTGAATCCCCATTATAGCTTCCTGGAAAAAAGGCAGATCGACAAGTGCATAATCCCCCGGCATCACCACACATATATTAAATGTCTTTGACTGTGCAAGCCCCCTGGCTATTACATTAGGTTTATAATCATGCTCCTGTATATATTCAAGCACTCTTTTTCTTGTTGCAGCGCCTATCCTGCCTTTCCCCGATATAGCCCTGCTTACTGTTGTCTTTGAAACGCCAAGTGCCTCTGCCACATCTGATATCGTGATATTGTTACTCATTCTGCCCCCTCTTTCATCTGAATGTGAATAATAACTGAACAACTTTTATTTGTTGCGCAACTCTATTGTCTTTCATTATAACCTATCTTCATACACTTGTCATCCTGGACATGCAATTTTTTGCGCAACTGACTCATTCTTCCACGCATATTCGCTCAATATTTTGTTTTCCAATGATTTAATGTTTACACCATTCATTTACTAACGTATATTTATAGTATAACTATTGGAGGTACATATAAATGAATTTTAACGAAATATTATATGGTGTGGCATATTACGACGAATATATGCCTTACGACCGCATAGAAACAGATTTTAAGATGATACGCGATGCCGGCATGAATGTTATCAGGATTGCCGAATCCACCTGGAGCACATGGGAGCCTGAGGAGGGAGTATTTGATTTTACACACCTGCACCGCATGCTTGACTGCGCAGCAAAATATGAGCTGAAGGTCATTGTCGGAACACCTACATATGCTATTCCATCATGGCTTGCAAAAAAATATCCCGATATTCTCGCTGTAACACATAACGGCAAAGAGCTCTACGGCCACCGCCAGAACATGGATATCACAAACCCTGACTATCTGCACCATGCACAGATTATCATTGAAAAGCTCATGGAGCAGGTAAAGGACTACGACTGCGTGATCGGCTTCCAGCTCGACAATGAGACAAAGCCCTATGACACCTGTTCCAAATACGCTCAGGCTAAATTCGTAAAATATCTGAAAAATGAATTTCCTGACATTGACGAGTTTAACAGGGAGTTTGGACTTGATTACTGGAGCAACCGTGTGGATGACTGGGATGCCTTTCCTGATATCCGCGGTACCATAAATATGAGTCTTGATGCGGAATACAAAAAATTCCAGAGAAAGCTCGTGACAGACTTTTTTGCATGGCAGGCCGATATCGTCAAAAAATACAAGAGAGATGACCAGTTCATCACTCACAATTTCGACTTTGAATGGCACGATTACTCTTACGGCATGCAGCCGGAGGTAAATCAGTACGAGGCTGCCAAGTGTATGGATATCGCAGGCTGCGATATATATCACCCTTCCCAGAGCAGTCTGAGCGGCCGCGAGATTACCGCCTGCGGCAATATTGCAAGGGGCATAAAAGGTGATAATTATCTGGTACTTGAGACCGAGGCAGCCGGAAATCACCCATGGCTTCCTTATCCGGGACAACTGCGCCTGCAGGCCATAAGCCACATCGCAAACGGTGCATGCATGGTTGAATACTGGCACTGGCATTCTATCCACAATGCCATAGAAAGCTACTGGAAGGGCGTACTCTCCCACGACCTTAGACCGAACCGGCTTTATAAGGAGTGCAGTGTTATCGGAAACGAACTAAAAAAATACGGACACAGGCTGGTAAATTTGAAAAAGACAAACAGGTTTGCGGTTATTGCTGACAACGCCTCTCTTACAGGGCTTAATGAATTTAAGCTGAACAACGAAAGCGACTCCAATTACAATACCGTTTTCAGATGGCTTTGCGATGCCCTGTATCTGATGAACATTGAGTACGACGTGATTCCTGCCGACCCGGCACTTTTTGCTTCATATGAAAATATCCTTGTGCCTGCACTCTATAGCGCAACAGATGAGGTGCTCAATGCCTTAAATCAATTTGTTGCAAACGGCGGCAATATGGTGGTGACGTTTAAATCTGCTTTTTCAGATGAACATCTTAAAATACGCCATGACGTACAGCCTTATATTATAAACAAGGCTCTCGGCATACAATACGATGAGTTCACCCTGCCTGACAATGTCACCGTAACCTGTGGTGGCAAATCATCAAAAGCGCGTGACTGGATGGAGATGGTCGACTGTACCACTGCCATGCCTGTTGCCATGTATGAGCACAAGCACTGGGGAGTCCACGCAGCTATCACCCAAAACAGCTATGGTAAGGGCCGTGCCATGTATCTTGCCACACTTTTTGGCGAGGACACGCTGATAGAAGCCCTAAAGCTTTTCTTCGGCGAGCAAAAAAATGAATTTGATGCTTCTTATCCGGTTGTCATAAAGCGCGGAACCAATATGCAGGGCGAAGAAATCATTTATCTGCTTAACTACTCGGATGATGAGCAGACTGTTACCTGCCATGCAGACGGTCTCAAGAAGCTTTGCGATGACAGTACAGTATCAGCAGGCGATTGTATAGCTCTTGCACCATGGGATTTTAGCATTCTCTATGCCGATAAGACCACAGCTTAAAGCTACCCTTTAACAGTGCCGTTTTATCCGCTGCTTCCAGCTGCAGATAATATTTCACAAAAAGCTTACTATATAAGGTCTCAATTATTAATTTTTTCATAAAATTTATTAAGTCTTTTGTTTTGGTGTTGTTTGAATTATTTTTCAGTGTTATAATTTCAAGCGGATTAAAAAGGTGGTTTTATGAAGAAAATACAGAATAAGCTTATAGAGCTTTTCAACCGCTACAAGCATGTGTGGATTTTATCATACTTTATCATATATCTGACCTGGTTTGGATATTTAGAGCGCACTGTTACCACACATTATCACTTGATTCATCTTCCGATAGATGATTATATACCGTTTTGTGAATACTTTGTTATTCCTTATATCATGTGGTTTGGCTATGTGGCCTTTGGAATTGCTTTCACGGCATTACATGACAAAAAAGAATTTTACAGACTGTGTGCGTTTTTATATACCGGCATGACCGTATTTCTGGTTATATCAACTCTCTACCCGAATGGTCACAATTTAAGGCCTTATTATTTCACGCACCACAATATGTTTACAGCGCTTTGCGAGTGGCTTTACTCCACTGACACACCGACAAACCTCTTTCCGAGCATTCACGTATACAATTCGCTCGGCATTCATTTTGCGGTGATGCACAGCAGCTATTTCAAGGATAAAAAGCACGTTCAGCATGCATCCTTAGTGCTTTGCATTCTGATTATACTGTCTACCATGTTTATCAAACAGCACTCAGTATTTGACGTTTCTACAGCCTTTATGCTTGCTTTCGTAATGTATAATGTGGTCTACATCAAAAACTGGATGCATCTGCCAGAAAAGAGCGGAAGCTTTCAGGATGCGGCAAACCGCAAGGTTCGTGTTTGACCTGTGAAGGTACAGAACAGTTACGAGAATTTATATAATGAACAACTCAAAAAAGACATCAGCCGGAATTTACACCGGTTGATGTCTTTTTATATTTCACTCATAAGAATGCATGACACTCAAAGTCTGCATATCTGTCCTGTTATCTTACTCTCTCCCTGCTGTAGTCGAGCACCTTGTCCACAGTTGATTTTATTTCTACTGAATTTTTCCTCTGAGTCGAAATTTCTGCATATGCGTCCTCTATCTGCAGCTTATTGCGCTCCTCAAACTTGATAATCTCCTCCTGTGTATTGCGGATTGACACAATCTGCTGTCTGCACGCTTCTATCATGTCAACTGAAATCTCATCACACTGTGAAAACACATGATTGAGCTCTACTCCCTGCTTCATGAGCTTTGTCGTGGCAACATTGTTGTCCTTCAGAAGCCCTACAAGGTGGCTCACCTGCTCTTTAAGTGCACTAATCTCAGCCTTTGCCTCTGAAAGCTCCTGTTTAACAGCATCGATTGCACTGTCATATGAAACAGATGCCTCCCTTATGCTCTCAGCAGCCTCCACGAACAGCTTTCCCTGCTCTCCCAGCATGCCCGCCTCTATAGCAGCATTGAGCGAGAGAACACTCATCTGCTTATTCTGCTCCTTCATCTGCGCAGCTATATCCGTACAGCTGTCCACATGCGCCTCAAGCCTGTCCGATGTCTCTGACAAGCTCTTAGCTGGAGCTGTAAAATGCTTATTGTTTTCGACAAGCGCACATGTATCCTCATGCTGTGTGGCAATTGCCTTTGCCGCACTCTCAAGACTTGTAAGATTGTCCGCAGCCGCCTTTACACACTCTGTAAAGCTGTCGTTTAAGGCAGATATGGCATCCATGCTGTCCTTTGAAAATTCCACCACATTATTTGCATTATCATTCAGCTGCTTAAGGGATGACTCCTCAAGCTGTCTTGATTTCTCCAGCTCATCAAAATCAGCCTCTATAAGCTTTGACTTTGCATTTACATTCTCGAAAAATCCCCTGTCATTATCCAATTGTTCCTTCATATACGCTAATTCCTCAGCGGATATTTTTGCTCTGTTCCCAAACACTGATCTATTCTCCTTTACCGGTTACCTTTTTAGAATATAATATCACTTATAATACTGTATTTCAAACTGCAGTGACTCATTTTCCCTGAATACATTTATCTTTGGTGAATATACTACGGACAGCACTATATTATTGAACCTTCCTCTTTGTGCAGCTTCAAGCGCGTCCGAACCAAACCTTTGCCTGATATAATCAAAAAAGCTTTCTATATCACCAAAATAAATTGCATTGATTGGCGTGCCATATGAAGATATCAAAGAAAGCCTAAGCACATTGTTGTTTTTACCAACTACCCACATGCGGCTCACACGTAGATTTTTGTCTGCAAAAACAGGCTTTGGATTGTCCTTTCCAAACGGTGCCAGTACTGAAAACTCAGACACCAGTCTCATTGATACATAATCCACCGGCATCGGCACATCTATATGTATTTTAGGCACGAGATCATCGTCAGTAAGCGATGCATACTCATTTATTTTCTGACGGAATGGCTCAACGTTTTCTTGTGGCAGTGAAAGTCCTGCAGCCATCGGGTGGCCACCAAACTTCGTGAACAGCTCACTGCATTTGCACATTTCCTCATACATGGAGTACTCCTCTATCGAGCGCCCTGAGCCCTTTACTCCGTCCTCACTCTTTGTGAGTATAAAGGTTGGCTTATTGTATCTCTCCCTGATACGGCCTGCTATGATTCCTGCTATGCTCTCATGCACATCCGGCAGATATATGACAAGCACCCTGTCTTTTTCGTAATTGTCCCTCTCATATATCTCAACTGCGTTTTCGACACCCTTTGCAGTCATTTCCTTCCTGTCATCATTGAGTGCTACAAGCTCTGATGCGATGCGCATGGCCTCCTCCTGCCTGTCACATAAAAACAGCTCAAGTGCTCTTTTGGCTGTATCCAGACGGCCTGTCGCATTGACACATGGTCCAAGAACAAATCCAAAATGATATGCATCTACATTTTCAGCCTCTATATTACAACATTCAAGCAGGGCTTTCATGCCGATATTTGTCGTATGATGAATACTCTTTAAACCGGCCTTTACGAGTATACGGTTTTCACCCGTCAGCGGCATGACATCACCGACTGTTGCAAATGCCACATTCTCTATAAAATCCATGGCCTCTTTCTCATCTATGCCTATTTTTCTATATAGTAATATGACGATTTTCCAGGCAACAGCTGCTCCGCAAAGCTCCTTGTACGGATAGCTGCACTCTATCTGATGCGGATTTACAATGGCATCTGCTTTGCTCTCCTTGTAAATCTTTATACCCTTTATATCTTCAAAAGGCACTGCATGGTGGTCTGTTACGAGAACCGTCATACCAAGCTCCTTTGCATGGGCGATTTCCTCAATCGCCGCAATTCCGTTGTCACAGGTGACCACAGTGTCTATCCCGTCCTCATATGCCTTGTCAATCAGATGCACATTCAAACCATAGCCATCCTTCACTCTGTCGGGAATCATATAATCCACACATGCACCGGCTCTTTTAAGTGCCTTCACAAGAATATATGTAGACATCACTCCGTCTATATCATAGTCACCGATTATCCTGATTTTGGCCTTGTCAGCTATCTTTTGGGCAAGAATGTCAACCAGCCTCTGACCATCCTTTAAAAGAGCCGGGTCTGCAATGTCTGAGATTTTGCCGTTTAAAAATTCATTTACCGCGTCATCTCCTATAACACCTCTGTTTCTGATTATCCGCGCCGTCACCTGATCTATTCCAAACTTTGCTCCGATTGCCACAAAATCAGCCTTCTTCGCACTAACATACCACTTTGCCATAATCTACCCTTTCCAGGCTCAGCCCACACGCCGGTGCTGTGTAGCCTGCCTGTGCCCTATCCTTTGAAGCTAAAATTCCCATCACAGCATCCGGATTTTTCCTTCCATCGCCCACCTCGATAAGCGTTCCTGTGATGATTCTTATCATATTCTGTAAAAATCCATCTCCGGTGTAGCTGATAACAATATCAGCACCTGTTTTTTCTATATCAATAGAAAAAATCGTCCTGACCGTTGACTTTTTCATATGTTTGTTGCCACAAAAAGCTTTAAAATCATGCTCTCCGAGAAGATACGCTGCTGCTTTTTTCATCCGGTCTGTGTCAAGCGGCTTATCATAGTCGTATACATATTTTCTCCTGAACACATCTGACACAATACCGGTGTGTATTGTATACACATATGTCTTTGACACAGCATTGTACCTGGCATGAAATCTGTCAGGCACATTTGAAATATCTGTCACCGCAATATCTGCCGGCAGATGCTCATTCAGCCATATAAATATCTCATCCTTGGAAAAATGCTTCGGCATGTGAAAACTTGCCACCTGCCCCACCGCATGCACTCCAGCATCCGTGCGCCCTGAGCCTATGACCTCAACCGGCTTTCCTGCCAGCGTGGAAAGCACATGCTGAAGCTTTCCCTGTATTGTATCATCTGTGGATTTCTGCACCTGCCAGCCTTTGTAGCGTGTACCGTCGTATGCCACAATTATCTTGTAATTTTGGGTTTCTGTATTCATAAAATTGTCTTTCTTTATCTAAAAAAATAGGGTTGTGAATAGTTACTTTTATTTTAGCTCCTTTAATCCAATTAAGCAAGCTCCGCAATACGTGTCACAGCGACATATATATTTGATATCTCATACCATGTATTGTAGTCCACCACACCTGAAACCGGAAGTCCGAATACAGCCTGAAATTTTTCCACGGCCGCCTTTGTCTTTGGTCCGTATATTCCATCCGGCACAATAGACGGAATGGCCGGATATGCCTTTGCGATGCGGGCAAGCTGTTTTTGTATCTGGTATACATTCTGCCCTGACGAGCCTATGCCTATATTGTAGCCGGGCCATGACGCCGGGATTCCTGATACAGCCTCCGCGGTATTGATATACATGTTGCTTCCGTAAAAGTATCTGAGTATCTCAATTGCACTGTAGCCCTGATCACCAAGGCTTTTAGAGCCCCACTGTGTCATCCAGCTCGGGCAGGAAACCTTCTGTCCGTCACAGTACTGCGTCAGAATCGGCTGCTTCACATTAGGTCTCGACAGATAGTTTTCAAACATTTCATTTACTATCAGCGAGATATTATCATATATATTTCTGCCATAGATGAATTTGTGGTCATATGCCGTGGACGAAGTGATATTAAAATTATAGCCCTTTCCGCGATAAAACTCCGTGTATATCCTGTTTAACGTAAATGACATAATCGCAAGCACATTTGCCCTTATAGTGGCATCAGGCCAGGTCGCATATATCTCACTGGAAGCTACATTTTTGATGTAATCCTTATATCTGACATAATAATTTGCCGCTGTGGAATCCGATGGTGCCCCATCATGCACAATAACATATTCCGGAATCACAACACGATTAAGTACAATCTCACCGGTCTCAGCAACCGGCATAATCTCCGGCTCAGGTATCTTGGCAGGATAATCACCGTAGAGTGTATGTGCCGGAATAACAATATTGTCCACATCATTTCCCGGCGCGTCAAGTACTTCCAGCTCAATATCCTGTATGGAAAGTCTGTCGGGCATCACCTCAACGCCCGAAACCGTGATATTTCTGTATCCGTTAGCTGAAACAGTTACCGTCACCTCCGAATACGGCTGTGACTCACTGGGCGACATAGAATACTCAAGTGGCGGAGTAGCAATCTCAACTGCCTCTATGCTTCCCGATTCGTTGGTGTCAGTCTCCTCTATCTTCCCCTGCGGATCCCCGGAATAGCTGACTGACACCCTTGCATCCGCAACCGGCGTCCCCATGTTTTTCTGTCGTACTCTCACCTGAAGCCGCCCCTCATCAATGGACTCCTGTTGTAAAATGTGCAGATTTTTCATGAATATTATTACCTTAATATCTTTTTACAATAATATGCACAAAGTGCGTGGCATATGATATAATGAGCGTAGCAACGAGCAGTGCCAAATTGAAAATATATAAAAATGCCAGCTTGCTGAGCACTTTTTATATATTTTTAATTTGATAGGGCGACTGCCCGTACAGTCAGGAAAATCTCAGATTTTTCTGACTTGCACTGCATACAATACACTTACTAAGGTGGTTGGGGGACGTGCTCTCATCTGATCCGAGTCTTACGGAAAGGATGATTTTATGCACAGAAAACATAAGAAATAGCCGTCCTGCCTCTGGTAAAGTTTGGGAACGGCTATCTCTTACGATAACTTATTAACTTAATTTGCCGGATCAGGTGAAGTGCACTCACCTACCGACTGCCTTACTAAGTGTATTATATGTCACTTAGCAGCATTTGTCAATTTTATTAATATTAAGGAGGAAAATTATGCATACATTTCAGCCATATCCAATCGACATGCTCGATATCAATCCATTCACCAAGCTCAGTAAGGAGTGGGCTCTCGTGACAGCCGGCGACAAGGAAAAATCAAACACCATGACCGTTTCATGGGGTGGAACCGGTGTTCTCTGGGGCAAAAATGTCGTATTTATTTTTATCAGGGAATCAAGATATACTAAGGATTTCATAGACAATGGTGAGTTTTTCTCACTTTCTTTCCTTAGCGAGAAATACCGCGATGCCTTAAAATACTGCGGTGCTCACTCAGGACGCGGCGAAGACAAATGGTCAAAGGCTGGTCTGACTCCTGCTACACGCCATGGCATACCATATCCGGATGAGGCAAATCTCGTATTCCTCTGTCGCAAGATGGCTGCTGTGCCTATTGAAGAGGCTTCATTTACAGACAAAGCCATTATGCATCAATGGTACGGCGATCACGATATGCACACTATGTATGTTGGTGAAATTATTGAGGTTGCGGCTCGCTAATTTTATGACAATACTACGGGATGAGAAGAACCCTAATATGTATTTATGCGCTTAAAACTACGTGGCTAAGATAATTGTAAGAATTATGCTTTAAGATTTTCTATGCTTGACGAAACCGGCTTTTATGCGCCGTCCATGGCGCATAACGCCTTGCCCTGCCTTCCATGGCAGGGCATTTCTGTGTTTCATGGCATAATTCTAACAATATCTAAGTCACTTCGTAATCGCTTATAAATACATATTAGGGTTCTTCTCGTCCCTTACTCTATGGTAATATATAGGATAAACCGGTTCTTTATAAAGTATGACCGCGTAAGGGGCAATATCTGCCAACAGATATTGCCCCCTTATTAATACCATAATCTAGCGGCAGCCGGTACTCATAGCTTCAATGGCCACAGCACCACCGCGCACAACCGAGATATGCTTGTACTGTGATTTGAGCAGGGCTATAAGATCATCATTGCGGTGCTCTGTGAGCTTGCTCTCTAAGATCACGCTGTCGGCATTCTTGTCCACCACATCAATATTAAAAACCTGCGCTGTCTGGAATACATCTGTGATTTCCTCACGGGTGAGCTTAGATACCCTGACATAGAGGATTTCCTTCATATGCAGAGGCACATCAGTCAGGTCAATAACCTTGATGACCTCGACCATTCTGTTGAGCTGCTTTTTTATCTGCTCAAAGGTAATATCATCGCTTGTAACACAAATAGTCATCCTGGAAATAGTCTCATCCTCTGTGGTTCCAACTGTAAGAGACTGTAAATTGTAGGATTTTGCGGAGAAAAGTCCTGAAACCTTTGCTAAAACACCGACCTCATTCTCCACGTAAAGTGCAATCCATCTGTTTTTCATTTCATTATTATTCATCTTCTGCACCTCCTACTTTAAAATCATTTCGCTCATAGGATTTCCGCTCTTGACCATTGGAAGAACAATCTCATCCGTAGCTATCATAAACTCAATAATTACAGGTACATCCTTATATTTCTTTGCCTCTGCAAAGGCTGCATCGATATCATCTTCCTTTTCCACGCGGATTCCGTGTCCACCATAGCTTTCAACAAGCTTGATAAAATCCGGTGTGTATGGCGGACATGCCTCGTTTGGTCCCTTGCACTCATCCGGGCAGCCCTTTCTTCTTCGAAGGCAGGTTGCAGAATAACGCTTGCCATAAAAAAGCTGCTGCATCTGGCGCACCATGCCCAGATAGTAGTTGTTGAGCACGCATATGGTCACTCCTGCTCCCTGTACAACTGAGGTTGCAAGCTCCTGTATATTCATCTGAAGTCCACCGTCACCGCTTATGCATACAACTTCCTTGTCAGGATTTGCAATCTTTGCACCTATTGCTGCCGGAAGACCAAAGCCCATGGTTCCAAGACCTCCCGATGTAAGAAGCTGGCTGTTGCTGTCAAGCTCTAAGTACTGTGTAGCCCACATCTGATGCTGACCTACATCTGTAACGTAGATTGCATCCTTATAGTTCTTATTGATATGCTCCATAATCATCTGAGGTGTCATGCCCTTGTCTCTTCTCATGCCAAGAGGATTTTCCTCATCCCATGCCTTAATCTGCTTCTGCCACTCAGCAGTCTTTTTCGGCTCAGCCCACTCGTTTAACTTGTCGAGTGCCACATTGGCATCTGCAACGATAGGCACATCAACCACTACATTTCGTGAAATAGATGCAGTATCCACATCAATATGTACAATCTTTGCCTTTGGAGCAAACTCATTTAAGTCACCTGTTATTCTGTCGTTGAATCGTGTACCTATTGAAAAAAGCAAATCACACTCACTGACTGCCTTGTTTGCCGCATATTTACCGTGCATACCGCAGTTTCCCACGTAAAGCGGATGAGTGGTCGGTATGGCCCCCTTACCCATTATTGTGGTGACAACAGGCACATTCTCTGCCTCTGCAAAACGGCGCAGGTTTTCGTTGGCTCTTGCAACATTTATACCGCCTCCGGCAAGGATAAGCGGCTTTTTGGCACTCTTTAACATCTTGTAGGCACGCTTAAGCTGTCCGACATGTACTGTATCATTTACACGGTAGCCTCTGATCTCCACCTTGTCCGGATACTCTGCCGGACCTGATGCGGTCTGTATATCCTTTGGCAAATCAATCAGTACAGGGCCCGGCTTTCCGGTTCTTGCAATATGAAATGCCATCTTTATGATTTTTCCAAGATCCTTTCTGTCACGGACTGTAACAGAATACTTTGTGATATTTCTGGTGATTCCGACTATATCCACTTCCTGAAAGGCATCATTTCCTATGAGCGGAAGCGGTACCTGTCCCGTAAAGCAAACAAGCGGCACATTGTCGTAATGCGCATCTGCAAGACCTGTAACTGTGTTGGTAGCACCCGGGCCACTTGTCACAAGGCAGACACCCACCTTGCCTGTAGACTTGGCATAGCCCTCAGCCTCATGAATCAGGCCCTGCTCATGTCTCGGCAGAACCAGATTGATTGAATTAGTCTTGTATAACTCATCGAATAAATCTGTAACTGTTCCTCCCGGATAGGCAAAAATAGTATCTACGCCTTCCTCCTCCAATGCTTTTACAAATAATTTTCTTCCTGTGATGTCCATACTGCTGTCATCCTCGTTTCTATATTTAATAGTTTATTTTACCTTCTCGTATCGAAGGAAATAAAACTCCAAATCAAAGTATGTCTGCTCTTCGCTGTCTCCTGTAATCTGCCACTCAGGCTTCTCATCAAGATTTGGAAAATATGCATCCGCATCATACTCGAAGTCCACCTTTGTGATGTGGGCTACATCGCATTCATCCACGAGCTGCTCATAGATTTTCTGTCCACCAATGATATAAATATCCTCAGAATTGTATTTTTCAAGCTCCTTGTGAAGCTCATCAAGTGAGTGAACCACTATAGCGCCCTCCACCTCATAGGATGGGTTGTGTGTGAGCACTATGTTGGTTCTGTTCTTAAGTGGTCTGCTGTTTGGAAAGCTCTCAAGTGTCTTTCTGCCCATGACTACAACCTTTCCTGTAGTCATCTCGCGGAAAAACTTCTGATCCATAGGTATTCGAACGAGCAACTGGTTGTTTTTTCCAATTGCCCAGTTATTGTCAACTGCTGCTATTAAATTCATGATTTTCTCCCTGTTGTAATCGTTGCTGTTCACACAAAGTAGTGAACAATAACCTTCTTATAACTGCTTCATATCCACATTCTTTAAACCGCAATAGGTATATCCTTAATCTGCTCACCTGTCACATAGTCTGTTATCTTGATATCATCAGTCGTAAACTGATAGAAATCCTTTATGTCAGGATTGAGCCAGAACTTTGGAGCATCGTACTGTGGTCTCTCAATCAGCTCCTTCACAATTGGCACATGCCTGTCGTAAATGTGTGCATCTGCAATCACGTGCACCAGCTCTCCGACTCTCATATCACACACCTGCGCCAGCATATGCATAAGCACCGCATACTGGCATACATTCCAATTGTTCGCCGCAAGCACATCCTGTGAGCGCTGGTTTAAGATACCGTTTAATGTGAGCCTGTCATCACCCTTTTTCTGTGTCACGTTGAAGGTCATGCTGTATGCACACGGATACAGATTCATCTCATGCAGATCCTGATGTACATATATATTGGTAAGTATTCTTCTGGAAAAAGGTGTATGCTTCAAATCATAGATGACTCTGTCCACCTGATCCATCATGCCTTCCTTATACTGATGCTTTACACCAAGCTGATATCCGTATGCCTTGCCAATTGAGCCATTCTCATCTGCCCATTCATCCCACACATGGCTTTTTAAATCATGGATATTGTTGGATTTCTTCTGCCATATCCAAAGCAGCTCATCCGTGGCGCTCTTGATATATGTCTTTCTTAAAGTGATAGCCGGAAACTCCTTAGACAAATCATATCTGTTGACGACACCGAATCTCTTTATTGTATAGGCGCTCGTGCCGTCCTCCCAGTGTGGACGCACCAGCTCTCCCTCAGTGCTTGTGCCATTTTCCAGAATATCCTGACACATCGCTACAAAAACCTTATCTGCATAACTCATATTATCCGCTCCCTAATCATATATTCAACCGATACAATTACCCGTTTACTGTCTATTGTATCTAATTATCAGCTTTTTTTCAATATATACAATGTGCAAATTCAAATGATTTTTTTAGCTTTTTTTCTTCATAAATTATTTAAGTTTTTTATTATTCTTTTCGATTAAGGACACAATTTGGACAAATTTATTTAGTATAGTAATACTCGTAAAGGAGATACACCTTTACAAATTCCCTTTTTTAAACATTTTTTCATAAACTAAACTCCTCGAAAAGAAGCCGCTTCCCTCGGCTTCTTTTCACGTTATGGGGTTTACATTTCAAGCTTTTTCCCATATTATGATATCAGGGGCAAAAGGTCCGTTAGGGGCAAAATACCTTTTGTCCCTCATTTATGATTACGCATAATAAAATGAGGAGATTCACAATCACATGAAATTTTTTCTCGCACCGATGCAGGGGCTGACCGGATATATAGTAAGAAACGCTTTCCATCACCATTTTGACTACATAGACAAATACTACACACCGTTCATTCCTGCCGCAAAGCGCATGAATGCCAAGATAAAACGAGACATAGACCCGGTAAACAATGAGGGGATCACTCTCATACCGCAGGCCATGTCTATAGTGGCAGACGAGGTCATTGACCTGCACAGACAGCTTGCTCCCTACGGATATGATGAGATAAACGTAAATCTCGGCTGTCCGTCAGGCACCGTCGTATCCAAGAAACGCGGCTCCGGCATACTCGCATATCCTGATATGCTTGATAGCTTTCTCGATGAGCTGTATACAAAGGCCGATTTTCCTGTTTCGATAAAAACCCGCGTGGGCTTTAACGATGATGAGCTCTGGCCCGAGCTTATCGAAATATACAGTAAACATCCGATAAGTGAGCTTACCGTACATCCAAGAGTCCAAAAGGATTTTTATAAAAATACGCCTCGCCTGGATGATTTTGCCCTCGCCGTGCAGAAGATAAATCCTGATAAAACCATACTATGCTACAACGGAGATATCACTGATACCAGTAGTTTCAAAGCACTAACCGACCGCTTCCCTGATATTGATGAAATCATGATAGGCCGCGGACTGTTTGCAAATCCTGCTCTTATCGCAGAGCTTAAGGGTATAAGCATGGATAAAGCCGAGCTTCGCGAGCGCTTAAAGAACTGGCATGATGAGATTTTATCCGGTTATCTGTCCATCTTTTCCGGTGAAAAGGATGCCATTTTCCGCATGAAGGAAATCTGGGCATATATGCATGGGCTGTTCCCTGACTCTGAAAAGCTCTGGAAGAAAATAAAAAAATGCCAGACGCTTAATGACTATAAGTCAATCGTTCGAATGGCATTTGATGCTTTTTAAAATATAAACACTTTACTTTCTTGCAATTCTGTGAAGCTGTGGCCTTATGGTGATATCTGTCATCACAAGGCCTTCTCTTTGCTCTAAAACATAAAGCACTGCGTCTGCAACCTCATTCGGCTGCAGCCTTGCGGCTTCATTTTCATCCACTGTAAAATCAGCATTCCTGTACAGATTGGTATCGGTCATATCAGGCTCAATATTTACCACGCGCACACCGTACTTTCTCGTCTCCTCAAACAGGCTGTGGGAAAAGCTCGTAAGCCCCGCCTTTGTTGCACCGTAGGCACAACCGTGCGGATTCGTCTTCCCAGCAGTGATTGATGAGATATTTATTATTGTTCCTTTGTTTTTCTTTAAATCGCGAAGCAGCAGATTTGTGATAATCATCGGCGCCTCAAGATTTGTCCTCACCATCTGAGATATTTTTACAGGATTAAGCTCCTCGTGAAGAGCGTAATAGCCGACTCCTGCATTATTTATAAGAAGGGATATGTCATGATTTTTATTAATTTCTTTTATTGTCTTAGTTAGCTTAGCGGTATCGGTAATATCGCAGACTATATGCTCTATCCATGCGGTATCGTCGCCTTGTTGAAAGCTTCTTCCTATTCCGTAAACCTGCCAGCCGTTTGCTGCAAGCTGCTTGCATATAGCTTTTCCGATGCCCGAGGACGCCCCTGTTACAATTGCTTTTTTCATCTAATTGCTCCTCCTTATTATCACTTCCACATAAATATTCTGTCTTTATCCACATATGTAGAGACAGCCTTTATCATAAACTCTTCCATATCATTTCGTATGTTCTCCGGATACTGGTAATACCCATTCACGTTGTCGTATGGGAAATTCACCACAGCGCTATGAGGCATATCCTTTCGCATTTTCTTCAGATAGTCCTGCGATATGCGGAAGCTTCCGATACTCACATCCCACAGCTTAGAGCCATCTATCTGTGAAAACACGTCATCAACCAGCCTGCTGTACTCCCTTCGCCAGTCCTTGCAGTATATCATCGGATCAAAACACAGCCTAACAGGAAATCCACTGTCCATGGCACATTTTGCAGCCAAAATCCGCTCCGCCGGTATCGACGCAAAATGCTCATACTCTGCTGCAACCCTTTGAGGCGAAACTGTATAGGCAATAATTACCCTGTCACAGGCTTCGTAATCGCTCCACAAATCACATCTGCCGCTCTTGGTTCGGATTTCAATTGTAAGATTATCATGCTTTTTAGTAAAAGCAATCCATTCCCTCACAAAGCCGCCAAGCGACTCAATGGCGACAAGATCTGCATCATATGACACACATAGATATATGCTTTTTTTCGCTAAAAGACGCTCAAGCTCTGCAAAAATACCCTCCAGATTTACAAACACCACAAGGTTACCGGACGGATACATGCCCTTTAAATAGCAGTATTCGCAGTCAAATATGCAGTTCATCATGCATGAGCAATAGTAAAAATTCTCATTTCCAAAGCTCTGACACACCGGTGCACCTTCATATATGCAGCCGCTTGTATTCTCTGCCAGAATGAGCGCCTTGGCATTGCTTTGAGCAGAAATACTCTGCTTTTTGCGGCAGAAAACATCCTTGTAGTGGTCAATTTCTATGACTGTTGTATTATTCAGCTTTTCTAAAATCTGCTTTGTACGTGGATGCTCGGCCACGCCTTTTTCCACATATACATGTGAAAACATTTTATTGTATTGGCACATTTGACATTTCCTTCTTACAACAATCTCTGTTTCAATTCAAACAGACATTTCTTTCCTTCACGCTTGCTCTCACACGGCAGCAAGCCATTTGTATAGTACTCATCCAGAACAGCTTTATAATCTATACCACTTAGTCTGCAATACTTTATAAGCTGTGCCAGCTGATCTCCCATTACCTTGGAACAGCGCATATCGCTGGTCAGCCTGTCAATATTCCAAGCGGATTTAGCTGCAGTATTTTTGCCTTTAGCATTCTCATCTATCGAAGCCTTATCAGCGCATGCACTTAAAAGCATATCAATGTAGCCGCATATTTTTTCTTCCTGCAAAGCAAAAAGCTCTGTGATTTTCGACTGGTCTATTCTCTCTCCGGCATCTGAAACAAGCTTTATAAAATGCATACGGTGCGGCCCCACGAAAAACGCTGCTGCCTGATATACGGCGGCTGCCTCCATATCATATACAACCGAATCGCACCCTTCACCTAGCACCCTTGTGACCGTTACTATTTCACACTCCATAAGATTTGTTTTCATCAGCATATCGGGGTAAAATGTACGCCCTGTCATCTGCTCGGTAAGCTTGTTTCCAAGAAATATACTGCCTAAACAGGTCTCATTGCCAAAACCTGCGCCACACCCCACATTCAAAATCTCATCATCAGGTAAAATCCCATAGGCTCCACCGATATTTGAAACCGCTGCCGCCGCATTGATTTCTCCTACACCTGTTATCACAAGCCTGATACTATCATTTGCAAACACGTCAAATCTGACCGTTTCAGGGCTTTTTTTCTTTTTTAAGCCGTAGTGGTCTATTATATTTTTTGCCTCAGCATAAAAAGCGCTAAATATATAAATCATAGATAATTCCTTCAAATATTCCTGCATGCATCAACAGGCTTTATCTCTCAAGCTCCTTTAAAAGCCTTGTCCTGTTGCTTCCAACCATGAGCTTTTCATTGTAAATATCGTATTTTTCACATTCATTCTCAGCTAAAAAGCTGCTGATTTCCTGTGTGATGGTCAGCTCTGTCACAAAGACAAGCATCTCCTGTCCGTCTGAGAATACATCCTCCACAAAATCAAATGCGTGGTTTAGCTTCTCTCCTGCCGCATCCTCCATCGTTGAAAGCTTCTCAGATTCGTTGGTAAAGTCATCCATCACCGTATCAAAATCACCCTTGATATGCTTTAAGACGTCCTGTCTGATGTAATACTCCCCTGGCAAAATAAGAGAGCTCTCCTTCAATATCTCCATATTCCTTGAAAACTGCTCCACAGCACTGTTGTACAGCGCCTCCTGCTCTTCAAGGCTGCTTTGTGACTTTCTGTATTCCTTCAAAAACTCATACCATAGCTGCACCATTTTCCGCTCTCTGGCCACATCCGAAAAAACAACCGTCAGTCCGCTTAAAAGCAGATTGACCACAGTGATTCTCTCATCGAAATCGGCATCAAATACACGCTTATACACTGACTTTTTCACGTTTCCGGAAAGTATATCGCTTATACCATAATCCTCATTGTATTTCCTGTAAATTTCCAGATATGCGTACACATCCTCTGCTATATCAGGATGATGGATAAACTCACCTATTACGTCCTCCGTGACTGCAAGTTCTCCCGCCTCGTACACCTTAAGCAGGCTGCTTAAATCCTCCCAGCCTCTTGCCGTGACGAAATTCATACCATCCACGTCAGTTTCCACCCTGTAAAAATTGTTTGGGTGAAGCTCAAGATAGCTTAAAAGTGCATCATGGATATGCACATCTCTGGCATATTCCTTCCACACCTGATAGTCCGCTTCTATCGATATATATCTGACACGGTCCAGCGTAACCATATCAAAATCGCGCACTGATTTATTGTACTCAGGCGGATTTCCTGCCGCAACAATCACCCAGCCCTTGGGAACAGCCTGATTACCAAATGTCTTGCACTGCAAAAACTGAAGCATCGTAGGCGCAAGTGTCTCGGACACGCAGTTTATCTCATCAATAAAAAGTATGCCCTCCTTAAGCCCTGTTGCTTCCATCTTTTCATAGACGCTGGCTATAATCTCGCTCATCGTGTATTCCGTGACGGAATAGCTCTTTCCGTCATACTCACGCTCCTTTATAAACGGCAGTCCTACCGCTGACTGGCGCGTGTGATGCGTGATGGTATATGCCACAAGACCTATTTTGCACTCTCTTGCAATCTGCTCCATAATCTGTGTCTTGCCTACGCCGGGCGGTCCGATTAAGAGCATCGGTCTCTGCCTGATCTGCGGTATCACGTACTCTCCATGTGCATCCTTTGACAGGTATGCTTTCACTGTATTTTTCACTTCGTTTTTTGCCTGTTTTATATTCATATTGTTTCCTCCAGCTCCACCTGCATCGCCCATGGCGGCACCTCATTACCCTCATATGCACCAACCGACACAAATGCGCACTTGTACGATGGACACTTTGCCGGGAAAATTCCCTTGCCATCAGTAAAATATATAAGTCCGCACATGTTCTTAAGCTCTCCCTTATCCAAAAGGTCTCTCACATACGAAAATGCCGGTCTGAAATCCGTGCCTCCGCCTCCTACGAGCGTAAACTTGTTTAAAAGCGGCTTAATCTGCTTTTCATCTGTAATTTCCTCGTCCGTCTTTACGCTGTCATCACACTGTATGATGCGTATTTTATTCCTGACAAAAAAGCTGTCCGACTCCGTGAGAATCGTAAAGGTCTCCTGTAAAAAGTGCTCCACCAGCTCTCCGCTCACTGAATAGCTCGTATCAAGCACTATGACAAAATCTCTTATCTTGTATGTCTCCCTCGTCTCAAGAGGCTCAATGAGCGGCATATTGCCATAGAGCGAAAGTCCATACGCATAATATCCCATATCAAAGGAATCGTAATCTGCGTGCACCTCCTCACGAAGCACCGCAAACCTGCGCAGAAACTCCTTGTAGCTTCGTCTGCTTCTTTTCGCGGACAGTTCCCTCATCATTACCTGCTCACCCTCAGATTCACTGTCCTTTGAATGTTTTTTCTCCATGCGTGTCTGTCTGGATATTTTCTGCCACTGCTTTTGGGCCTCGGATGAGCTTAGTGGCATAGCATTGTCGTTTTTCTCCTCCGGCCACAAAGCGTGGTCGTCTGTGTAAAATTCCCGTGCCAGAAGTACAAGCTCATTTTTATCCTTTTTGTTTGCAATATCATCTATATCAATGATTTCTTCAGCCTTTATTTCTGCATACTGCTTGCATAGCCACGCGTACAAGGCTCCGGGAGCAATCACGACATGCTCTTTTTTAAGCCTCTCATACGTGGTTTTTCTTATATAACTTAGGATACGCTTTGTGCTTTTCTTTTCCATTGTATCAATCGTATACTCAACCATTATATCACATGCTGTATTCCACAGGAATTCATCCCTCTCACCTTTAGTCCACAGGTGAAAAAACAGACAGTGCAGCACACTGTGCAGATAAGCCCGGTTCAGATACATGCCATTTTTCTTAAATATATCAATAAGCCTGATGGGATTGTAATAAATATATGTGCCGTCAGTTGCCATGGAGTAAAGCTGCTCGTTCACCTTTGGGGAAAGAGCCGAGAGCGCCAACTTCATAAAAGGCATGTCGAGATACAACTCGCACTGTATTTCATCTATTATTTTCTGTGACATTTCCTCCTGCCACTCTGAATCTGTCTGGACATGTTTTTTCATGAAGCTGCCTCCTTTCCCATATACTTCTCCATTTCTCTCACCAATGGTGCGAGTATTATTCTACTGCAATATTTTCAAAATTTATTATACTATAGTAACCTTATTTTCTCAATAAATCTAAAATTCAAACCGCCTCTTCCTGGATACCGACAGATTTTCCTTCTTAAATCTATGCAAAATCACACTGCCCTCACTCCATTCATCCTGTGCTGCAAGTACAAGCATATCAGTAACAGCCAGGACATCTGCGATAAAATTCTCCTCATCATCTTTAAGCTCCAGAAAACTCTGCAGCAAACCCGAATCCCTTTTTCTTATGATAAGCTCAGACAGCCTTTTTTTATGATTGACAATATACTCCAAAAACTGCTGCCTAGCTTCTTTTGAAAGCTCATACGCATAAATAAGCCTGTAAAAAGCCATATCTAAAAGATCATCCTCACTCTCCTGCGCAATCGCCTCTGAAAATATTTCATCATACTGCTTCCACACAAACACGCGGTCCATAAAAGCCTGTCTGGCGCGAAAGCCTTCTCCGTTCATGTTCAGTTTAAAAATATGAGCAGGACCAATCTCATCATATGTCTGGTCGTACTCGAAAAAACATGCCTGCGCAATCGCATTTCCATCACTGACAGCCCATCTAACCCTCACAAGAGTGCTTATCTGTGAAAGAATCTGCTTAAGACACGACTTATCCTTCGGTGAGCCTCTCATCACAAGCATATAAAGTTTTGTGCAGTTCATGAAAGCGTCACCATCCACATCACATATGTCGGATGGCAGCTCAAGCACAGACAGCCTTGAACAATTATAAAAGCACAGCCTGCCAATTTTTTGCATTCCGTCCGGCAATATGACCCTCTCGATATAATCATCACACAGCTCCGTCATATCAGGACGCAGAATATCATCAATCCCAAGCTCTGTTTTCAATTTTTCAGGCATACTCTTGAAAGAAAAGCAATACTCCGCAAGCTCCGTCACTCTCATGCCGTCAAGCATATCCGGCACCACACACACCGGATTTTTCCCATACATATGAAGAAGCCTAATGCAATCATCATTAAGCCTCTCATATACACATATATAATTATCGTTTATTTCAACCTCTATATTTGTCATCGCTATCTTTAATTCTATGTTTTTATTACTATATTGTGTTAATTTTGTGCATTAGATATATCTACGTAAAATTTATCCAACCTTCAATAATTCATCTATCGTATTCTTAAAATCATAAAACAAATCAATATATTTTTCAACAATTGTATTACAATGTGTCCTTACAACCTCACAATCATAGTCATGTGCAAGTTCATTTCTGACCTTAAGCATATCCATCCACGCATCATCAGAAATCAGCTTTGCCTTGAAGGATTCACGTAACACCTCTCGCGGTGAACCTGTAACAAACCCGGTTATCGAATAATATTGTACCAGAATATCTTTCATTACCTTCCACGATAAATCAAAAGTAATGCTAAATTTAGCACTTGTACCACTCAAAACAAACGAATCGGAAAGGTCTCTCTGCCTGGCCTCAGCTAACGCATCTAGTGAATTACAAAAAGATTTAAAACGTCTCTCAAATTTTGCGTCCATACTGTCTGATATCCTCCAATAATAAATCATTTCTGCATGTATCCAAATTCAGTAAATCAACACTGTACAAGGTAGGTAAGTCCTCCACTTCATCAGAAAGCGTATCAAAATCCTTCACTCCCGAGACCGCTATATCAATATCACTGCGTTCCAATGCAGTACCTTTAGCTCTTGAACCATATAAAATTACCTTTTGGGCATCATACTGTCTGCAAAGCTCTGCAACCCTGCTTATAACCTCTTCAACCTTCACTAATCTGACCTCATATAAAAATAATCTGCACTACATATGAGTTAGTTTATCACAATTCCTACATTATTTCCACCACAACGTAAAGGGAGTTGCCACGAAATATGCACACACTTTCACAGCGTAAGGGGCGCTGCCGCGGGCACCGCGGTGGCACACGTACTATCACGTGTGCGAATAGCGCAGTGAGTTAGATACTGTAGAAATTATGCCATGAAGCGCAGAAACGCCCCTGCAAGGACGCAGGGGCGAGGAGAACCGCGCCATGGACGGCGCGTTTCGACGGTTTCGTCAAGCATAGAAACCCTTCAAGCATAATTTCGTATAGTATCTTACCCACGAAGCGTAGCACGCGGGATAGTACGTGTGCCACCACGGTACCCGCGGCAGCGCCCCGTACTACATCAATAAACATTGACATCCAAAATCTACTCAAGCAGATTCTTCATACTGTTCACACTGATAAGAATTGTCGATCCATTGTGCAAAAGTGCTGTCGTAGTCGGCGGAAGCACACCTGCCACACCAAGAGCAATAAGCCCTGAGTTAAAACCAACAATCTTTCGATAGTTGCTCTTTATACGTTTCATAAGAGCATTACTTATATATTTAAGAGTTACAATCTGGTAGAGATCGTCAGAGCCCACCGTAATATCGGCAATCTCGCGTGCAATTTCAGCGCCGTCACTGATTGCAATACCGACATTTGCCGCTGAAAGAGCCGGTGAATCATTTATGCCGTCACCAATCATAATGACCTTTCTGCCCTTAGCCTTTTCTCTCTCCACAAAGGCAGCCTTGTCCTCAGGTAAAACCTCGGCGTAATATTCATCTACACCTACTTTTTTCGCAATGACAGAAGCTGTACGCTCACTATCGCCTGTCATCATGACAACCTTTGATATACCTGCCTTCTTTAATGAAGTAACAACCGCCGCTGCCTCATCACGCAGAGGATCCTCAATACAGATAACTGCCGAAAGCTTACCCTCAATAGCCAGATACAGGTGAGAATAATACAGCGGAAGCGACTCAAACAGTGGCTCCTTTCCTGCAGGAACAACACATTTTTCATCCTCAAAGACGAAATGATAGCTTCCGATAACAGTACGCTTGCCATTGATGGAGGTTGCAATTCCATGAGCCACAATATACTCAACCTTTGTATGCATTTCCTCGTGGGAAAGCCCCTTCTTAGACGCAGCGTCTACCACTGCCTTTGCCATTGAATGAGGGAAATGCTCCTCCAGACAGGCTGCAACACGAAGCATGTCATCAGATGAATACTCATCATTGAAGTTCACCACATCAACCACAGTCGGATGTGCCTTTGTGAGTGTACCGGTCTTGTCAAAGACGATGGTATCAGCCTCTGCAACAGCCTCAAGGAACTTTCCTCCCTTTACTGTTACATTATAAAGGCTTGCCTCTCTGATAGCAGAAAGCACAGAGATTGGCATAGCAAGCTTGAGTGCACAGCAGAAATCCACCATGAGAATTGACATAGCCTTTGTCACATTTCTTGTCAGAAGATATGTAAGCCCTGTAGCTCCAAGCGTCCACGGCACAAGCTTGTCAGCATAGTGCTCAGCCTTTCCCTCCAGCTCAGATTTAAGCTTTTCGGACTCCTCTATCATAGTAACAATCTGGTCAAAACGGTTGTTTCCTTCAACCTCCTTGACCCTGATAGTAATCTCGCCCTCCTCGACAACAGTGCCTGCAAACACAGTATTGCCGACAGTTCTTTGAACCGGAACCGACTCACCTGTCAGGGAAGCCTGATTGACCATCGCATCGCCATCTAAGACCTCTCCGTCGAATGGTATGACATTTCCCATATGGACAACAACCTTGTCGCCCTTTTCAATCTTTGAAGACTCAACGAGTATCTCCTGATTCTCAGGTGTCCTAAGCCATACCTTGCTCACATTAAGCGACATGCTTCTGGCCAGGTCATCAACAGACTTCTTGTGCGTCCATTCCTCCAAGAGCTCACCTATTCCAAGCAGAAACATAATAGAGCTCGCGGTAGAAAAATCCTTAGTAATAAGAGAAACCGTGATGGCAGTCGCATCAAGCACCGGCACCTCAATTTTTCTCTGCAGCAGACACTTAAGCCCAATTCCAATATACTTTATAGAACGTCCAACAGTAAGCGCTGTCCTGATTGGCCAAGGCAGCAGGAGCTTTTTACTGTAATGCCAGACAACACTTCCGATAAGCTTTTCCTGATATGAATTATTAAGCTCTCTTCCGGATGTCTTAATAACAGTCTGTGGCACATTGGCGCTCTCATAATGAAAGTGGCGAAGCAGCTCTATAATCTGCTCTCTGTCTCCTACATACTCAATCACAGCATCAGCCGTCCTGTCATAAACCTTTACAAAGGTAACATTCCTGTGATTGTGAATCACATAAAGCAGAGTGTCCGCCTGCTCATATGTCATGCGGTACTGCTCCATATGAACACGCATACGGCCTCTTGACTCATGCTTAATCGTAAATTTCATATGACCGCCTCTTATCTTCTATGCCTCAGCAGTCTCTGCTGTAACCTCAGCCTGCTCTGCTTCCTGCTCATCAGCCTTAGCACACTCGCATACATCCTCAGATGCATCCGAAACCTTAGCAGCCTCAGCCTTAGCCTCGCGCTCCTCGTTGATGCTCTTAGCCTCAGCAAGAATATCCTCTGCATTCTCCTGAACAGTATTAACAGTCTTCATAACACAATCCTTAGCACGAAGCGCTGCTGCTGTACACTGTGTATAAGCACGCTTAGCATCCTTGCTTGATAAAATCTTGATACCTGCTGTACCAAAAGCAACACCTGCTGCGAATAAACCTGAAGCTTTCCAATTAAATGACATAATGTTTTCCTCCTGTATATTTACAAAAAATCTAGTTAAAGTTTACTTACAAGAAACATTATATTTCCCGGAAATACTGTTATTCAAGCCTAATCTCATACAGTTCTTGCTAATTCATGCCCTCAAACGCCCTTATTATGCGTCCTCCCGGACTTATTGATAAAGTTTATCACTTCAATTGATACATACACAAAAGCATAACAACATCGACTGCGATATTCTTGATTTCAAGTATTCCGTTACCTTCATCGGTGACAACACATTCAGCTTTTACATTACCATCTTCAAGTACATACATATTACCTTTTTCAAGATAGTGATCAACCATGCTCTCCTGTTCATCAGCTAATAGCAATAATGATATAAACTACTTTTTATTTTCATTCACTTCTCTGATTTTCATATCCATTACTCCGTCAAACAAACAGGTGGATTTGATGGTCAAAAGGTATTCTCTCCAACTGAAGATATATTATGACCATCAAATATAATATTTATTAGTAATTCAAAAGATTACATTTTTGATACAAATTCTGCAATTTGACCATCAACATATAGGATGTGATTAACTAACCACTCTGTGAGATACTTTAAAATACCCATAATCTGTTCATCCTGATCTTTTATTTCATCATTGTGATGTTCAATAAATTCATCAAGTTTGTGTATAAATTCCTGATGCTGAATTTTTTGAGTAAATAATTTTTTATAATTAATAGACTCCATATACTGCTCTTCATCATTAAAATGTTTCGCTGTATAATCACGAAGGTCTTCAAGTATCATGTCAATTCTATCATATTTATCCGGTGTATTCTCGTCATGAAGCAGTTCATATGCATCATCTGCATATTTAAACAACTGCTTATGCTCTTCGTCTATCATATCTATGCCGATATAATATTCTGGTTTCATTTCATACATAAATTAATCCTACTTTCATTCTTATTCTTCTTTTGAAATCCACGTAATACAAGTATACAATGGAAAACACTATTATCTTATATATCATCGGTTTCTTCCAAAACATTCTCTAATTATCTTTGAAATATCCGAATCAATAAAATCTTTCTGTGCCATGTCATCAAGGATATCACATGTTTTTTCATGAGATAATCCTTTTTTATAAGGTCTATCTTCCGTAAGAGCCTGATAAATATCAACACATGCCATCATACGTTCCGGTTCATTTAATTCAGCAGCGGTTTTTCCAAAAGGATACCCCTTTCCATTTAATTTTTCATGATGGAAAGCTGCCCAGTCTCGTATTTCTTCAAAATCATTAACCTCTGATAATATTAGGTATGTATAACCAGCATGATTTTTCATTTTAGAAAATTCATCATCCGTAAGCTTATCCGGTTTTTCCAGAATTTCATTGCCTACCGCCATTTTTCCTATATCATGCAGAGCACCAGCTAAATACATTTTCTGTACAGTGATTGAATCATATCCCATATATTGGGCAAGCATGGATGCTTTTTCAGCTACTCCTATAGAATGTCTGCTTGTAAAAGAAGATTTATAATCTACAATCTTTGCAAAGAAATCTGCAACATCTTTACACATTTCCCAATCAAAAACCAGCTTTTCTCTTGGGATAGCTTCCCATAGCTTAGTTTCAAAAGAATCATCACTTAAACACATAAACGATTCTTTTGTGAATACATGAAGAAAAGCATTAACACATTCCGAATCAAATAGACTATCCTTATTTTTTGAAAGATATTGACACATAAAATCCCAGCTATTATCATCAGAATCAATACTATTTCTTATAATATCAATAATATCTGCAAGATGAATAATCCTTGCGAACAATGGAATTTCATTCCACTTTTTTTGAAAAGGGCCAGTTCCATCGGCATGTTCATGATGATACAAAATCACATTTGAAACATCTGTTTTAAAAGGAAGTTTAGTAATATTCTTTTCACCATATATACAATGGAGATTCGTTTTTTCCTCAGATAAATCTTTTTTTAGGTCAATAACAGAATCCTTTTTAAGCTCCTCAGAAATATATTGTGTCAAAGCATTATCATGCAGTAAAGCACACATGGCTAAATCTTGTAATTCATCACCTTGAATTTTCCAATATTCAGCCATGCGTATACTTATATAAGCCACTCTTTTTCCATGTTTGTTTTTGATATTTACCAACTCTGCTTCTATGCAGTCCAAAGCATAGGAACAGGCTCCTGTAAGTCCAACAATATCTATACTTAGCATTTCCATAATCCATGCAGATTGCAATATGCATATACTTCTTCTACCTGCTCACCATCGCAAAGACAGAAATCTGCTACCGGCACGCCCTTATCCTTTACCATTTCAATAATGTTTCCACAGTGATTGCATACATAATATTTTACTTCCATCTTTTTTCTCCTTCCATGTGTAAAAAAAAATCTAAATTGCTTCTATAACTTTTTATTCTTATTAATTAGGATTAATTGACCATAATTATTATATAGTATTATAGTACTTTAGTCAATACAAAACAGTAATCATTACTATTTTAAAAATTTTATATTATCCTTTATTTTCAAAGAAACGCAAAAAATCATGTTTAAAATTCATTAATTATCTAGTATTTATGTATCATAAAAAGTACAGCCTATTTATTGAGAATGCTTATTTTATCTGATACAATAAGGAAAATTGAGATTTTATTTTATAAGGAGGAATCAATAATGAGAGGTGTCGAAACCCGAATTCAGGAAATCAGACATAAAATCTTTACAGAGGTTGCGCGTATGGCATATCATACCGAATGGCCTGTTAAAGAACGTATGGAAGCTCTTCCATACAAGATTATTCCTGGCGAAAAAGGAAATTTCAGGAACGATGTATTTTTGGAGCGTGCTATAGTCGGAGAGAGGCTTCGTCTGGCAATGGGTCTGCCTTACCGCAGTGCTGCAGAGCATTCACCTATATCAGATGGAATCGAGGCTGCCGACAAAGATGAAACCTACTATACACCGCCTCTTATCAATGTTATAAAATTTGCTTGTAATGCATGCCCTGAAAAAAGAGTACATGTTACAGACGGCTGTCAGGGATGTCTGGCTCATCCATGCATGGAGGTATGTCCAAAAGATGCCATATCGCTGGATCGCACAACCGGAAAATCTATAATTGACCAGGAAAAATGCATAAAGTGTGGACGCTGTGCAAGCGTATGTTCATATAATGCAATTATTGTTCAGGAACGTCCATGTGCAAAGGCCTGTGGCATGGATGCCATTTCTTCTGACGAAAACGGCAAAGCAAATATCGATTATGACAAGTGTGTTTCGTGCGGACAATGCCTTGTCAACTGTCCTTTTGGTGCGATTGCTGATAAATCCCAGATTTTCCAGACTATCAGAGCTATACAGTCCGGTGAAAAGGTCTATGCTGCAGTTGCTCCTGCATTTGTTGGACAGTTTGGTCCAAAAGTTACTCCCGGAAAGCTACGTGCAGCCATGAAGGCTCTTGGTTTTGCAGATGTATTTGAAGTAGCTATAGGTGCAGACCTCTGTGCCAAGCAGGAGGCCGAGGACTTCCTAAAAGAGGTACCGGATGAACTTCCTTTTATGGCAACCTCATGCTGTCCGGCATGGTCTGTCATGGCTAAAAAACTCTTCCCTGAGCATGCAAAATGTATCTCAATGGCACTTACACCTATGACACTCACTGCACGTCTTATAAAGCAGCATAATCCAGATGCGCGCGTGGTATTTATCGGACCATGTGCTGCCAAAAAACTTGAAGCTATGCGACGCAGTGTACGAAGTGAAGTGGATTTTGTCCTCACATTTGAAGAGATGACCGGTATTTTTTCTGCAAAGCATGTGGACCTTGAAAATATCGAGGAAGACCCTGCAGGTGTCAGCGATGCTTCAACAGACGGAAGAAACTTTGCAGTCGCAGGAGGTGTGGCACAGGCTGTTGTTAATGTCATAAAGCGTGATCATCCGGATCAGGAGGTAAAGGTAGCAAACGCAGAAGGTTTAAAGGAATGCCGTCAGCTTCTTAAACTTGCAACTTTAGGCAAGTATCCCGGATATCTGCTTGAGGGTATGGCTTGTCCTGGAGGTTGTGTTGCCGGTGCTGGAACCATGCAGGCAATTAAGAAATCACAGACTTCTGTCGGATTGTATGCAAAACAGTCTACTCATAAAACATCAAGTGAAACTGAGTATATCAAGGAGCTTGACAAGCTTGTAGATTAATATCAATAAAAAAGAGAATATATGGATATGTATAAATCCATATGTCCTCTTTTTTATTACAGGTTATCTTATATAAAATTAGTAATAGTTATTATTTTCAAATTATATTCTCTTGATAACTTAAAATAATTATGCTATTTTGCGTTCAAAAACATATTTACTATCTGATGATAAATCAGACCTGAATATATAACCAAGCCTGTCAAACTTTTTTATATCATCAGGATTTTCAATATCATTTTCCGCCATGAATCGAACCATCTCACCACGAGCCATCTTAGCATAAGTACCTTTTGTTACCAGTTTATTTCCAGCTTGTTCGCAGAATGAAATTGTAATATATTTATCCTTCGGTGTAAGATACTTTTCTATACATTTAGAATATTCCTTTGATGCAAGATTAATTATAATTCTGCTTTCATCAATTACTGAACGATACAGCATATCATTCCAGTACTCATACAGATTTTTTGCATCTCCTATTTCGACCTTTGCCTGCATTTCCAAGCGATATGGCGTTACTCCGTCCATAGGTTTTAAAACACCGTAAAAAGCTGATAATATTCTCAAATGATTTTGTACATACTCAAACTGACTATTTTCAAACACGGATGGTGCCATATATTGAAAAGCAATTCCTTCATATGCTAAAACAGCCGGAGTAAGCCTGTTATAAAGATCCATATTTTCCAATCTGTTAAAGTTCTGCTCTGCAATCTTGTCATTACATTTCCAGATAGCTTTCAGTTCTTCTTTTGATTTGCTTTTCATCCAGTTTAATACTTCTGCTGTCTTATCAATATAGACAGGCAGTTCAACCGGTGCTAAGTTATCGGTATCTACAATCATCTTTTTTGCAGGTGATAAAATAATCTTCATTATGCCAATTCCTTAAGCATATTTTCAGGATCATCTGCCGCCTTGACTTTATCATTTGCCTTTATAATGATTCCCTGCTCATCAATAAGATATGTAGTTCTTACTACACCCATAGATACTTTTCCATAATTTTTCTTTTCTTTCCAGACATCATATGCTTCAATGACTTTACGCTCCGGATCTGCTAATAGCGTAAATGCCAGGCCGTATTTTTCTTCAAATCTCTTATGAGACGCTACAGAGTCCTTGCTTACTCCGAGAATAACAGCGCCCTTCTCAGTAAACTGTGGATAACGCTCAGAAAAGCCACATGCCTGCTTAGTGCATCCGGCTGTATTATCTTTTGGATAAAAATATAAAATTACTTTTTTACCTGCATAATCACTTAATTTATGCATTTCTCCGTTCTGATCCGGCAATTCAAAATCCGGTGCTTTTATTCCTAACTCTAACATTTACTATTCCTCCGCTTTTGTATTTTCCACCTGTTTTCTTGTTCTTTTATTACCTGAAATCATTTTATGACCAGAATAGACTGCCATAATCATGCATATCAGAGAGCCAAATGCAAAGTATTTGTGTGCTGCTTTTAACCCTTTATATCCTGTATAAAAAGTTCCAACCATTGTAACTATTGCTCCGATTGACCAATATTTATGTGCTTTCATTATTATACCTCCAAATTGATTAAGCTGTTTCCAAAATAAATATCTCTGAATCATTAACAATATTATACATTCCATCCATTACTTTCGACAAGTAGATTCTTCTTAATGACAGCTATGGCTTCCGCATCCATGCTCACCACACGTATGTCCTTCCCCATGGTTGTGCTCATGGTGAGAACACTTCACATCCGGATTATAATCAAGCGTATCATTGATAAAAGCTTCTACTGCTTTATCCGCATCTCCTGAAACTCCGCCAAAAAGCTTAATGCCCGCTGCCGCTAACGCAGTCTGAGCACCTCCTCCGATTCCGCCGCAGATCAAAACATCGGCATTTAATGCATTAAGAACTCCTGCCAATGCACCATGTCCGCTTCCATTCGTATCTACTACTTCTGAATGTAGCACTTTTCCTTCCTCTACATCGTAAATCTTAAATGTCTCTGTGTGTCCAAAGTGTTGGAAAATCTGTCCATTTTCATATGTTACTGCTATTCTCATGATACCTTCTCCTTTTTCTGCTGCATATTTTTGATAAATCTCACGTTTGTAACATCCTCCAAAGCTGCAGTCGCTGCTCTGACCGTCACAGATTATGAAATCCCCACCATCAATTTTAAGCGGATGTCCATCAATGAGAGCATCTGCTATTTTCTTTCTGGCAATCTCGTAAATCCGTTGGACCGTCGTTCTTGCGATCTGCATAGATTCTGCACACTGCTCCTGACTGTAACCTTTCTTGTCCAAAAGACGGATTGTCTCGTACTCATCTACCGTCAAAACAATGGGCATTTTTTTCTCAGTATCATCTGCCGGAAGAAATTCTAAAACATTTGGGAAATGGCAGACTTTTCTGCATTTTACTGGTCTCGGCATGAAATTGCTCCTTTCTCGCTTTCTTATATAATAGTCCTATAAAGGGCATATGTCAATTATTCGATTGACGCATATTAAAAAAGCAAGTATACTATGTTCATAAAGGAGATAACTATTATGAGCTTCGAAAATTATTTTCCACTATGGAATGACTTAAATACAGCACAGAAAAAACTAATTTCAGACAATTTGATTACACGGGATGTAAAAAAAGGAACGATCATTCACAACGGAAACCTGGATTGTACTGGATTATTACTGGTTAAATCCGGGCAGCTTCGAACTTACATACTTTCAGATGAAGGACGAGAGATTACACTTTACCGTCTGTTCGATATGGATATGTGTCTTTTATCCGCCTCATGTATCATACGCTCCATTCAATTTGAAGTAACCATTGAAGCAGAAAAAGATACTGATCTTTGGATCATCCCTGCTGAAATCTATAAGGGCATCATGAAGGAATCTGCTCCCGTCGCAAACTATACCAATGAGTTAATGGCTACCCGTTTTTCTGATGTCATGTGGCTGATTGAACAGATTATGTGGAAGAGTTTGGATAAGCGTGTTGCTTCATTTCTTTTAGAAGAAACATCCATTGAAGGAACAAATGAACTGAAAATCACTCACGAAACTATCGCAAACCATCTTGGTTCCCACAGGGAAGTTATCACTCGAATGCTTCGATACTTTCAAGGCGAGGGTCTCGTCAAACTCTCCCGCGGCAAAATCACAATCCTTGATTCAAAAAGACTGGAAACACTCCAAAGGTCATAAAATTGTTTTTCTGTAACATATAAAGAAGAATCCTCCATTTATCAGAATTATGAAAGTCATTCTAATAAATATGGGATCTTTTTATGCTATAAGAAAATTATAAAAATATCGTGATTATTTTTTAATAATCCATACCACATGCATATGCCCTTTCAATCAGCGCACGGTCATTGACCACTGCATCATAGAAGCGAAATCCGCCAGAGAAATTATACGTTTCATAACCGTTTCCTTCCAGAATACGGCTCGCAATATAACTGCGCAGACCACTCTGGCATATCAGATACACAGGCTTTCCTTTCTCAATTTCACTAATTCGTTCTCTCAGTTCATCTACAGGTATGTTTTTGAATCCATCAATATGCCCAATGCTGAATTCACCTACAGTTCTCACATCTAGCAACACCACATCTTTATCTTTAGAAATCTTGTCCATATCTTCCAAATGCCATTGCTTTAATGTCCCTTTTGCAATATTGTCTATCATAAATCCAGCCATGTTTACCGGATCCTTGGCAGAAGAATAAGGTGGTGCATATGCCAGATCCAGATCTTTCAACTGGGTTGCATTCAGCCCTGCATGAATTGCTGTTGCCAGCACATCAATACGTTTATCAACTCCTTCATATCCAATAATCTGAGCGCCAAGCAAACGATAAGTCTCTTTTTCAAAAACCACCTTCATGGTCATCACTTTTCCACCAGGATAGTAACCGGCATGACTCATAGGAGAAAGAATTACTGTATCTACCTCTAATCCTGACTTTTTGGCATTGGTTTCATTGATACCTGTAGTGGCTGCTGTCATATCAAACACTTTTATAACGGAGCTTCCCTGACTGCCCAGGTAACGACTATCACCGCCACAAATATTATCAGCGATGATTCTGCCCTGTTTATTGGCTGGTCCTGCCAAAGAAATCAGCGCATCATTACCCGTAACATAATGTTTTACCTGAACTGCATCACCTGCAGCATAAATATCCGGTACAGAGGTTTCCATTCTGTCATTCACTACAATACTTTCCTTGATGCCAAGTTCCAGACCTGCTTCTTTTGCTAATACTGTGTCTGGTGTGACTCCGATTGCCAGAACTACCATATCAGCCTGAAGGGATGGATTATCTTTCAACAGAACCTCCACTCCGTTGTCTTTTTCTTTAAATCCTTCTACTGTATAGCCCAGTACCAGTTTTATCCCATGCTTTCTCATTTCATTATGGATCATGGATGCCATATCCGGGTCAAAAGGGTTCATCAGCTGCTTAGGCCGCTGGACAATCGTAACATCCATGCCAAGCTCCCTCAAATTTTCTGCCAGTTCCAGACCAATAAAACCGCCACCTGCCAATACAGCCGATTTTGGATGATTCTTATTTATATATTCCTTTATCCGAAAAGTGTCTTCTACAGTACGAAGTGTAAAAAGTTTATCAATACCTACTCCGGGAAGTCTCGGCTGTGTTGGCTTTGCACCTGGAGAGAGGATCAGCTTATCATAGTTTTCTTCAAATATCTCACCATTCTCTAAATTTTTCACTGAAACCGTTTTACGTTCCGGATGTATGGAGATAACTTCATGATGAATTTTCATGTTAATACGGAAGCGTTTAAAAAAACTCTCTGGTGTCTGTAGTGTAAGTTCTTCCGGGTCTGTGATCACGTCTCCAATATAATATGGAAGTCCACAATTTGCATAGGATATGTATCCGGATCTTTCAAACACAGTAATTTCAGCATGCTCATTCAGTCTGCGTATTCTTGCTGCGGCTGTAGCTCCTCCTGCTACACCTCCTACGATTATTACCTTCATCTTATTTTTCCACCTTTCCTGAGTAAGCTGCAATGCCACCGATATTATTTACTTTAGAATATCCCATTCGTTGCAGTATCCCAGTTGCCTGACGGCTCCGGGAACCGGAATAACAGTATACAAACAGAGGGATATCCTTATTCTTCGCTACAGAAACAATATTGTCTAGTTGCTGCAACGGCACATTTTTACTTTCTGGTATATGTCCTTCCTGATATTCCTGCGGAGTACGGACATCCAGCAGAACTGCACCAGCAGTCATTTTATATTCTTCTATGCCTTGATTAATATTCGACTGTTTAAAGAAATCAAAAAATCCCATTAGCACACCTCCCTAAAGCATTTCTAAAATCGCATTCTTAGGTCTCGCCCCTGAAACCTGCTGTACAATCTTCCCATTCTTCATAACCACTAAAGTCGGAATGCTCATAATACTGAACTTATTTGCCAGTTCAGGCTCTTCATCTACATTAATCTTTCCAACTTTAATATCCATACGCTCATCTGCAATCTCCTCTACAATAGGTACTACCCTACGGCAAGGCGCACACCAAGATGCCCAAAAATCTAAAAGAACGGTTTTATCGGAATTCAGTACTTCGTTCTCAAAATTATTTTTATTGATATTAATAGCTGACATTTTACAGTCCTCCTTATCTTTTTCTTTTTGTAGCTTTGTTATAGTCTTAAATTCATTTGTTTTCCGTGATTACATCACCATACCACATTAAATTAACTTCTTGCCATACCATCTACACTTAATATAACACCTGTAATGTAACTCGCCTCATCTGATGCAAGAAACACAAACGCATTGGCAATATCTTCTGGCTGTCCAAGACGACGCAATGGAATTCTTTCAATCATAGGTTCGATAACTTCCTTTGGCACAGCTTTCATCATATCAGTTTCTGTAATCCCAGGTGCAACAGCATTAACACGAATACCTTTAGGTCCTAGTTCTCTTGCTAATGATACAGTCAATCCGTTTACTGCAAACTTCGATGCCGGATAAGCAACCCCACTTGGCTGTCCCGAAATACTCACCATGGAAGAAGTTGAGAGAATAACCCCCTTGCCTCTTGCCACCATACATTCTGCTGCTACACGAGTAGTATTAAATACTCCTTTTACATTTAGGTCAATGACTTTATCAAAAGTCTCTTCTGTATAATCCATAAATGAGGTATTTTCTGAAATTCCTGCATTATTTACCAGTATGTCGACACATCCATATTTTTCAGTTGCCTCTTTAAAAGCCTTTCTGACAGACTCCATGCTTGCCAGATTTGGACTAATTCCAGCAACTATTGCATTGGGATATTTTTCTTTTAATTTATCTACAGCAACATCTGCTGATTCCTGTGAACTTGCTGCCAACACAACTGAAGCACCTTCCTTCAAGAATTTATCAGCTGTAGCAAATCCTATACCACGGCTTCCACCCGTAATGATTGCAACTTTATCTTTTAATCTCATTTAGACTACCTCCTTACTTAATTTGTAGCTACATTATAAGCAAAAGGTAAATTATTTTCTGTGATATCATCACAAAATAATTGATTCATTCACTGCAAAATATAAGAACCACCTTTGGGGCACCCTCTGTAAGGAAGGTGCCCAAAGGTGGCTCTTGTATCTCAATTAACTTTGTTTCTTTGAAACGGTGTAACCCCTGTGGTTACACCGTTTTCTCTTTGTTACGCTCAGTGAGGTGGTGCTTGAAGGCTTCTTCCATCTCCTCCGGGGTCAGTTCGTGGAGAATGCCGACGCCTCTGTAGGAGAAAATCTCTCGCTCTATCTTTGATGAAACTATGTACCGGCTCTGATATTCAGAAACCTTGAATGTCTGCTTTTTCCGTTCCGCAGGCGGACGCTGCAATGGAACGGCGCCGCCGCATAGGTTAAGGTGCTTTGTTATCTGTTGTACTTTTTCTTTCTGCTGACAACCGTTGTACCAATGGCAGCACCGCCGCTGGCAAACAGCAGGGAAATCCACAGTACAAGGTTGCTGGAATCGCCAGTCTGCGGACTCTTATCGGATGTTCCCGGTTTTGTACTGGCAGGCTTTTTCTCAAGAGCAGCAATCGCATCTTCGATAGCCTTTGCCATCTTGTCTACTT